>OGXS01000006.1_pt1 | contig 235891 bp, 212 predicted proteins | sample 1576371 | NCBI WGS metagenome assembly OGXS01 (sample SAMEA3541475, study PRJEB24748) | human gut metagenome | biome: human gut; feature: human-associated habitat; material: faeces | place: China | collected 2012
GGCTTTCCCTTTTTCAATTTAATTTAGAAATTTACACAAAATATTTTACACTCCCACAGTCTGTCTTGCTGGCTGCCGGTTTTTGATATCAGATTTGATTAAAATTCAATTGCGTAAACGATGCGATGGTGAGCTGGCTTGCCAGGACGCAGGGTGATATCGCCGAATTCTGGATGGTGAGGCGTGTCAGAAAGCGTTTGGGCTTCCATTGCCAGCGCACACCATGAGGCACTTGGCCGGTTGAATTGGAGCGACTTGTCCATTCCATTGGCAGTGTACATTACCAGACCATTGCGATCTGAGTACAGCTTCATCTTGCGGCCGCTGGCAGGGTCAGACAGCGTGGCAACTGGTTCGTGGTTGACGTTCGTGCTTGGTTCAACCTGCCAGATGTCATCAAAACCGCCTTCTTTAGTACTCTTCATTTCATTGAGCGCATCGCCCAAACGACGAGGAGTCTGGAAATCAAATGGCGTGCCGGCATTTACGAGCTTTTTGCCAGTTGGAATCTTTTCATCGTCAACGTCTAAGTGGAACTTGGAGTTAACCTGTAATACTTGATCTTCAACGGTTGCCACGTCAGAATCGCCAAGGTTGAAGTAGGTGTGAACGGTTGGGTTGAACAGCGTGTTGGCATCCGTTTCGCCATCCAGATCGATTACGACACGGTTGTCATTGCTCAGTGAGTAGGTAACCGTAACTTTCTCATTGCCTGGGAAAGAGTCGATTTCAGGCGTCATGGTCTTGGTTAAGACAACTTTAACGGTATTTGGCGTCGTAACGGTTTCGGCTTCAAAGAACTGGTTGCCTAAACCATTCGGGCCACCATGAAGCGTATTACCGTTTTCATTAGTGTCGACGTGATACTCCTGACCATCGATCGTAAACTCGCCCTTAGCCAGACGTCCGGCAACACGGCCAATCACTCGGTTGTTGCACATGCCGTTGTCAGTAAAGTGCTCAATGTCGGCTGCGCTTAAAACCAGGTTGACGCGCTTGCCGTCTTTGCCTGGAACCGAGATTTCCTGTAACAGACCGGCATAGTTTAAAACGCTGACCTGCATGTCCTGATCGTTGATAAGCGTGTATTTTTTGACTTCTTGTCCTTCAAAAGTACCGAAACTGCTTTCTTTAATTTCCATAATTAAATCCACCTCTTAAAAAGCAAACGTTTTCATAAAAAGATTGTACCATATTATGCTAGTTTGTGATTAAAAATACCAAAAATAAGACAAATCAAGAAAACATATTAATTGAACTGTCTTTTAAAAGAACTATAATACTAAGAAAGATGTTTTGTGTCATAAAGCAACGTTTTATAATCTAAGTATAATCTCAAAATAGAAAGGCCGATTTTAATGAAAATGAATCGAACAGTTCGAGATTTCCAAAATGCTCTGGAAAGCTTATTAAAGACTCACCAGTTTGGACATTTGACAATCGATCAAATCTGTAATGAGGCACTGTTGCATCGCAGCAGCTTTTATCGTTACTTTCATGATAAGTATGATCTGCTGGAACAGACGATCAGTACGCGCTTGAACATCTTGATTGATCAGTCAGACCGCAATGAGGATGAATTTGTTGAAATCTTGATCAAGTATGTCAGCGATAATCGTGATATCTTCCGCAATCTAGCCGATAGCAGCTCACAAAGCTCTTTATACGGCGAGATTATGAAGATCGTCAGTGAGATTCTGCTACGGCAGCGTCACGTTACTGAAAATCAAGACACGATCGTTACGGCTTTGCGAAACTCCAAGAATCCAGAAATGCTGGCCTACATTTTGAGCGGTTCGATTCTAGGGGCCTTTTACTGGTGGCGGCAAAACAACTATGAGGTTCCGCAGCAAGACGTTATTGATTTTGTTAAGCAGTCAATGCACAATCTTTCGGATCGATTGGAACGCGATGGTTTAAACTAGATACCTCAATTAAAAAATCTGACATCGATGCAGTCGATGCCAGATTTTTTTAATTTTTAATGACGTAGCGTTCAAAGCGGGCAAAATCTTGTGGTGACATCTCGACTTTGAGCCGCGTACCGTTGTTGAGATATTCAGTCTCTAAGATATTGCAGTTTTCATTGATGTAGGAAACCGTTCGTCCATCGGCAAATGGAATCAGCAGCTCAGTCTGTACGTAGTCTTTGAAAAGATGACGACGCAAGGCCTGGACCAAGAGCTGAATGGATTCATCATCCTTGGCTGAGATAATAATCCGGTTATCGCCTTCCATGACTGGATATTCAAACTCGGTCTGGTCAGCTTTATTAAAGACGTACAGCATTGGGATGTTTTCAATGCCAATCTGTTTGAGCGTCTTTTCGGTCGTGCGCATCATGGCTTCATAATTAGGGTCGGAATAGTCGATTACCTGGATGAGCAGATCAGCACTGGCAGCTTCCGCCAAGGTTGATTTAAAGGCTTCGATCAGATGAGTAGGCAGTTTGCTGACAAAACCAACCGTATCACTGAGCAAAAAGCGTTTTTGATCGGGCAGCGTTAATTGACGTACGCTGGTATCCAGAGTGGCAAAAAGCATGTTCTTTTCAAAAACCTGCTTTTCTTCAGAAACCCCGAAACGACTGACCAGCTGATTCATAATGGTCGATTTGCCGGCATTGGTATAGCCAACCAAGGCAGCTGTTGGCGTATCGCTTTTTTCTCGCTTAGCCCGTTTAACGTCCTCAGATTTGGCGATTTCTTTGAGTTCAGCCCGCAAATGACTGATTTTATGGTTGATGGTCCGCCGATTCATTTCCAGCTTGGTTTCACCGGCACCACGGTTGGTAAAGCCAGATCCGCCACCAGTCTGCTGGTCAAGCCGCTGATTGGCAGCCGTCTGCAGACGCGGCAATTGGTACTGAAGCTGGGCAATCTCGACTTGAATCTTGGCTTCACGACTTTGCGCGCGCTTGGCAAAGATTTCCAGAATCAAGGCAGTCCGGTCCAAAATCCGGACACCGGTTTGATCAGCCAGGTTCTGCAGTTGACTTGGCGTCAGCTCGTCATTGGCGATTACCGTGGCGACTTCTTCTGCCTCGGCCAGGTGACGCAGCTCTTCTACTTTACCGGAGCCAAAGTAGGTCGCTGGGTTAGGCCGATCCAAGGCTTGGTCTAAACGATCAATGACTTCCATTTGATTGGCTTCGGCCAGGGCTGCCAATTCTTCCATGGAATACTCATAATCTTCCTGGTCCATGTTAAGGCCAATGATAATTACTGGTTCAGCACTTTGTATATTAGTGTCCATTAACAGAAAGTTCCCCCTTTTAGCAAGGTTTTATTCAGGCAATCTCAGTTGGTTGTAAAAGACGATCTCGGTTTGATCTGGGGTCAAGGAAAGTTTTGTGATACTGCCATTGACGGGGGCATCGTTGGCCAGGGTCTTGTCTTTGGCATAGCGGCTGACGATTGAGCGAATGGCTGCACCATGAGAAACAACGACGGCAGTACTGCCATCAGGAAGATTGCGCAGCCGGTCCAAACCTTTGTCCATGCGCTGCCAGAATTCGGCATCATTTTCAGCCAAATGGAATGGGTCAGCAGCTTTGGTGATATCGCGCGCCTTTTCAACGGAATACTTGCTGACCAGCTCGTCATAGGAACGGCAAAGACCAATGTTCATGGAAGCCGTAGCCGTGTCCTCGCCTTCAAAAAAGCCGAAAAAGACTTCCCGAAAGGCTGGATCTGGCTCTGGATGAACGATCTTGGTAGGATGGCTGGCCGCTAGCAGTTCTGCGGTTTTAACCGTCCGCCGCATATCGCTGCAGAAAAGATAGTCAAAGTCGATCTTGGCCAAAGCCTTGCCCACGCGCTTGCCGTCTGCAATGCCTTTTTCGGTCAGTGGTGCATCTGACCAGCCTTGATATTTGTGGAACAGGTTCAAGTAGGTCTGACCGTGTCGAACGAAATAAACATTTACTGCCAAGGGAAAAAACCTCCATTATTCTGTACGTTGTTTAGTATTCAGTTTACCATTATTCCACGGTAAATTGTACGAAATTGCGTTAGAGGTTGCGTTCAATAATATGCCGGCGGATCCGTTTAACGAGATTGAAAAAGACGGCTGGCAAAGATCCGCAGATGACCAGACCCAGCAGCAGCGTTGAAAAATGGGCCTGTACAAATGGAATGCTGCCAAGATAATATCCCGCCAGCGCGCCGGAGACTACCCAGATGGCCACGCCCAAGACATTGCCAAGCATAAAGCGGCCAAAGCGGTATTTGGCGATGCCGGAAATCAGCGGGACAAAGGTGCGGATCAGCGGGACGAAACGCCCAAAGATGATCGCACGCAAACCATATCTGCTGAAAAACAGCTGGGCTTTCGCCATAGTCGGACCAGCCAGCCGCCGCTTGAGCCAGGGCCATTTGATCAAGCGGGTACCGATCAGATAGTTAAGCGTGTCGCCCAGCACGGCCGCGATAAAAAAGCCGGGTACTAAAATGCTCATCTTGACCTCGGCACCGTGCAAAGCAGCAAACGAAGACGTGACAAAAATCAGCGACTGTCCCGGCAGCCAAGGAAAAACAACCAGACCAGTCTCCATAAAGATCAGGCTAAATAATATGACGTAGGTCCAGCTGCCCAGTGAATTGAACAAAGGGAGGACCACTTGAGGAATATGCGTCAAAGCATACAAGAGCTTAGCCATTGCTTCCACCTTCAAATCAGCTTTTGAGATCATTCTAGTATTTTGTGACCATCTAAACCAGACTGATGGCGATAAGTTAAGCAAACCTTATGCAGACAAGTCTTAATAACGGAATCGCGGCGCAAAAAATGTTATAATTCTAAGATTAGATTTTCAAGACAGGAAGGATGTTCGAGTTTGACAGAATCAATCCAACAATACGAACAGCATCATTTGGAGCAGGTCGTTAAAGAAGTTCGCAAGGCTGAGGAAAAAGCCAGCGGCACGATTGAAAACGCCAAACGGGATGTGAAGGGCCTGAGCAAGCAGTTCAATGATATCCACATGAATACCACGACTTATTCGGGGATGATGGATACGGCCATGTCGGTTCGCGCCCAGCAGCAGATGCTTGATGAACGAGAAAACAGCTGGCAGCATGCCGCCGATCGTTTGAGTACGCTGAAACGCTTGGAAGCCAAACCGTATTTTGCCCGTATCGATTTTTTGGAAAAAGGTGCGCAAAAACCTGAAACCATTTATATTGGCCTGGCCTCGTTCTCTGATCGTCCGGACCATTTTCTGGTATATGACTGGCGGGCACCGATCTCTTCAATCTATTATGATGGCAAGCTGGGACCGGTCACTTATGAAACCCCCGTTGGCAAGCAGGAGGTCGATGTCAGACTCAAGCGCCAGTTCCAGATCGAGGATGGCACGATCGTCACGCTTTATGATACCGATGAGGCCGTAACCGATCAGATGCTGCTGAGTGCCTTGGGAACCCATTCCAGCACCAAGATGAAGAGTATCGTAACGACGATTCAAAAAACGCAAAACGAAATCATTCGGGATGCCAAAGATGAGTTGCTGTTTGTTCAAGGAGCGGCTGGTTCTGGTAAGACGGCTGCCGTTTTACAGCGCGTGGCTTGGCTGCTGTATCGCTATCGCGGCAATCTAACGGCCAGCCAGGTGGTTTTGTTCAGCCCCAACCAACTGTTCAACGACTATATTGATCAGGTGCTGCCAGAACTGGGCGAGCACAATATGGTTCAAATGACCTACTTCCAATACGTTAATCGGCGGGTGCCAAGACTGCACGTTCAGACGCTCCAGCAGCGTTTTGAAAGCAGTCAGGCAGCAGTCGATCAAAACATCAATCGCTTATTGACGAGCTTAAGCAGCTTTAAAGCAGTTGGTGCCTATGCCAGGGCGCTTGGTCAGCGGGGCCTGCGCTTTCGGAATCTGATGTTTCATGGCAAGCCGTTTTTTACCAAGGAACAAATCAAGACGATCTATTACTCATTCAATCGCAACTATAACCTGGGCAATCGTCTGGATGCGACCAAAGATGCGCTGGATCATCAGCTGAGAAGCCGAGTTGGCGGGGCCATGCGCTCAAAATGGGCAGAAGCAGCCGTCCAAAGCCTCAGCAAAGAGCAGATGGACGCGATGATGAACAATCGGCCGCGCGAGTTTGAATCAGACAAGCAGGAATACAACTTCTATGCCAAGCAGATCGTTTTAAAGGAGTTCGCGCCGATTCATCGAGCAATTCGTCATAACATGTGGATCAACATCAATGCACAGTATCTGCTGTTTTTAAAGGCCTTGCCAAAGATGGTTGATCTGCAGAAGTTTGATTTGACCGAGCAGCAGTGGGCGGCATTTATCGAAAAAACCACGCAGGATCTGAAAGAACGGCAGATCAGTGCTGCTGGCATCTCAATCTATCTCTATTTGTACGATCTGCTGACGGGTAAGCGCGGCGAACGTGATATTCGCTATGTCTTTGTCGATGAGGTTCAAGACTATGACGCCTTCCAGCTGGCCTATCTTAAGTTCAGTTTCCCCAATGCCCGCTTTACGCTGCTGGGAGACCTTAACCAGGCAATCTTTACGGGCGCCAACAGTCGGCAATTGCTGCGGCAGCTGGGTACGATGTTTGATCCCGAAAAGACGAAAGTAGTACAGCTGACCAAGTCATATCGCTCAACTAAACAGATTACCGATTTTACCAAGCATATTCTCAAAGATGGCGAAAAAATCGAGGCCTTTGAGCGTCAAGGCAAGCGGCCAAGCATCTACCAGCTGACAAATCTAAACGATGCCGTCGCACAGGTCGTCGCGGTTCTAAAGGACTATCAAGAACAGCATGATGCAGTTGCCATTATCGGCAAGACCTTGGCTGACAGTGAACAGATCTATCAGCTGCTGGCTGAGCAGGGCGTTAAGGCAACCTTGATCCGCACTGAAAATCAGCGGCTGGTTGATGGTGTGCTGGTCGTACCTTCATACCTGGCAAAAGGGCTTGAGTTTGACGCGGTAATCGTCTGGGATGCCAACGACCAAAAGTATCATGGCGACAGTGAGCGGCAGCTGCTTTACACGATCTGTTCACGAGCGATGCATGATTTGACGATCGTCAGCGTGGGGCAGGCCAGTCAGCTGTTTGCCGATGTGCCGAGTCAAGAGTATGAGCTGACGGATCGTTTATCATAGAATCTTCAAATTTAATGATGGTCAGGCGGGCTTGTAAACACCAATCAGTTAAGTCGGCGGCAATCAATTAAGCTGAGATGCAAAAAATTCCAAACATTTGTTAAAAAACGTTGAATAATCGTAACGACTAGGGATCTTTTATTGTATGATACCTAATGTTGATATTTTTTGATGGAGGAAAGATTATGAAAACAGCGTTGCAGAAGGTAAGGCGTGGCTTGAACACCAAGCTGGGCTTCTTTCTTCTCACGGTGCTCTTGTTTGCGATTAAGAGTTACTGGGCTTATAAAACCAAGTTCAACTTGGGGATTTCCGACAGTATGCAGCAGTTTTTGCTGGCGTTTAACACCTTGCCTGGGGCTCTGGTCTTTTTAGGCATCGCGCTTTATTTCCGCGGTCGGCTTTCATACTGGCTGATGATCTTAATTAATTTTCTGCTTTCGACCTGGCTGTTTGCCAATATTCTCTATTACCGAGAATTTTCCGACTTTATTACCTTTAACATCATCAAAGGTTCTGGAGCGGCATCAAACAACCTGGGCAAGAGTCTGATGGGTATCATTAAGCCAACCGACTTTTTGGTTTACGCTGATGTGATCATCTTGATCGTTCTGCTGGCTGCGCATTTTATTCGGATTGATATGCGTTACTTTAAGGTTCGCTATGCAATGACGATTACGATGATTGGCTTCGTGCTGTTTGGTGCTAACCTGGCCATGGCAGAAAAGGATCGCCCGCAGCTGTTGACGCGGACTTTTGACAACAACTACATCGTCAAATACTTGGGACTGCAGGCCTATACGATCTATGATGGCGTCAAGACTACCCATAACAGTGCGGTTAAGGCTAAGGCCAACAGCAATGACATCAAGCCAGTCTTGAAGTTCTTAAAGAAAAACTATGCTTCGCCAAATATTGAATATTATGGGCAGGCAAAAGGCAAAAACATCATCATCATCCACTTGGAAAGCTTCCAGCAGTTTATGATCGATTACAAGTGGAAAGGTGAAGAGGTTACGCCAAACTTAAACAAGCTTTACCATGCCAGCGATACGATTTCGTTTGACAACTTCTTCAACCAGGTTGGTCAAGGGAAGACAGCCGATGCAGAATTGATGCTGGAAAACTCGCTGTATGGTCTGCCAGAAGGTTCGGCCATGGTTACTGACGGGACGACCAACACGTTCCAGTCGGCGCCAGCTCTGTTGGAACAAAAGCTGGGCTACACTACGGCCTCATTCCATGGTGACGTGCCTAGTTTCTGGAACCGTGACAATGCCTACAAGAGCTTTGGCTACCAGTACTTCTTTAGCAAGGACTATCTGCCAAAGGTTAAGGATGAGAACATGGGTTATGGGGTCAAAGACAAGCTGTTCTTAAAGGAATCCGCATACTATCTGGAACAGCTGCCACAGCCATTCTATGCTAAGCTGATTACGGTCTCGAACCACTATCCTTACATCATTGACAAGAAAAATACTTCAATCAAGTCATGGAATACCGGTGACAGTACAGTTGATCATTATGTCCAGACTGCGCGCTACCTGGATGAATCAGTTGGCGAACTGCTCAACTACCTGGATTCAACCGGTCTGCGCAAGAATACGATGCTGGTTCTGTATGGTGACCATTATGGAATCTCCAACAACCACAAGGCAGCTATTGCTCAGATCTTGGGTAAGAAGTCAGTCGACAATTATGACTTGGCAATGTTCCAGAAAGTACCGTTCATGATCAACATGGAAGGCTTAAAGGGCGGCGTCAACCATACTTATGGTGGTGAAATCGACGTTCTGCCAACCATTGAGGATCTATTGGGCATCAGTTCCAATAAATACGTTCAGTTTGGTCAAGACCTGCTTTCTAAGAACCGCAACCAGATCGTGCCATTTAGAAATGGTGACTGGGTAACCAACAAGTACACCAAGTACAATGGGGATTACTACTACACCAGCAGCGGCAAGGAGATCAAGTCGCCAACCAAGGCCCAGAAAGCCGAGTTTGCCAAGATTCAAAAGTATGTCACGACGGATCTTGGTCTGTCTGATAAAGTCGTCAATGGCGACCTGCTGCGTTTCTACAAACTGAAAGGCTTTAAGACAGTCAACAAGAAGAGCTACTCGTACACGCTGAAGAATGGCTTGAAACAGCTTAAACAGGCGCAAAAGAAGAGCAAGACCAGCTTGAAGAGTCAAAACAACAACCAATCAACGCTGGATCAATACACGACCGATGCACCTGAATTAAAAGGCGTCACGCTGAAGTTCCCGACTAAATAATCCAAAAGCTCAGTCGCTTAAACGGCTGAGCTTTTTTAATGAGGCACGGCTGATATGCTGGTCTGGACGCAAAACGATGGCTGCAGCAGAACAGATCATTACGACAGGTGCGAATAGCTGTTGCTCTGCTCTGTTTACCAAAAGGCTGCTGGAACAGGGACGGTACTGTAATATTAGCTATACCGTGCCAGAAGCGAAGAGATTACGATTTATTTTGCATTTGCGAACGTTTTCACACATAGCGATCGTTTGTGATAAAATTAAAAAAGAAATTTGACAAAAAGGATCAAAAGAACATGGATGAATGGCTGAATTATGATCGCTTTGATCGTGAAACCTGGCATAGTTTTTTCCCCTATGGCAAAACTTTCTTAACCCAGGAAAATCTTGAGGATATTAAGTCGCTCAATGACCAGATTTCGCTAACGGATGTACGTGAGGTCTACCTGCCTTTGATTAAGCTGATTCAGCTGCAGTATCAAAACTACTTGCAGATGCAGCTGCAGAAGATGACTTTTTTGCGTAAGCCGATGCGGCGAATTCCCTATATTATCGGCATTGCTGGTTCAGTTGCGGTGGGCAAGAGTACTTCCGCGCGCCTGCTGCAGATTCTGCTAAAGCGTCTGATGCCAGATAAACAGGTTGAGCTGATTACAACTGATGGCTTTATCTATCCCAATCGTGAGTTGGAAAAGCGAGGAATCATGGCGCGCAAAGGATTCCCGGAAAGCTATGATATGGAAAAGCTATTGACGTTTTTAAATGACGTCAATGCCGGCAAGGATTACGTACAGGCACCGATTTATTCGCACAGTGTCTATGATATTGTTCCGGACGAGTACCAGGTAATTGAGAAACCAGACGTCTTAATCGTTGAAGGAATTAACGTCTTGCAACTGCCAACTACGCAGCGAATCTACGTCAGCGACTTTTTTGATTTTGCGGTTTATATTGATGCCGAACCCGAATTGATTGAACAATGGTACTTAGAACGATTCGGCATGCTTCTGGATACGGCTTTTCAAGATCCAAGCAATTATTACTATCCTTACACCAAGGGCAATCGTCAACAAGCTTTTGCGATGGCTCGGAAAGTGTGGGATACGGTCGACTTGCCAAATCTGCGCGACTATATCCTGCCAACGCGCAATCGGGCCGATGTGATTCTGCATAAAGCCGAAAATCACCATATTGATCGGATTTATCTGCGAGAAGACTAAGGAACGTTACTCAAGTCATGATGGCAAGTGTCAGCAGTATTGCTTAGTGATGTTGGGATCTTGCTGACAAAGCTTTCTGGCGGGGAATAGCGATGACTTTTTGGAAACCTGGCAATGTGAGACGGTTAAGGTAAGCCGGTCTTGTGAAGAAAATGGTCCCCTAAGCTGCTATGGGGCTTGAAACTACCTACTATTCCTTGATTTTTCGCATAATTTGGTCCAATCAATGCTTAGCAACGACTTTTACGCTCATTGTCAGCTGAATCTACAAGAAAAAGCGCTCCAACAAGCCTGCTTGCTGGGGCGCTGTGTTTTGGTCGGGTATTTTGCGATGCCACGACTGGTTATCAAGGGCGCGGCCGTAGTAGTCTATTGTGTTTTTGCGTTGCTGTGACTGGATTACTTAAGACTTTTAAAGCTGGCGGTAAAATAGATGGTGCCGTCTTTCCAATCAACGCTTAGGCTGCCTTTGAAGTTTTTGACCAGGTTTTGGGCGATTGAAAGACCAATCCCAAACCCAGATCTTTTTTCATTGTTATGCGAGGTGTCATTACGGTAGAATCGCTCAAAGAACTTATTGTAGTCAACGTTTTTGCCCTCTGCATAACTGTTGCCGACTTTGAGCAGCACGTTTTTGCCATGTTTGTCGGCACTGACGTCAACGAAGATCGTACCATTAGGATCACAGTATTTATTGGCATTATCCAATAGAATGCTGATCAGCTCGTAGTAGTAATTGGGATCAGCTTTAAGCTTGAGGCCAGGCTGCAGTTGATATTTAAGCTGATGATTGGACTGAGCGATAACGGCCTTGAAGTTGTCGATGGCTTTTTGCACTTCAGTCGCTGGATCAATTTCCTGCAGCTGCAGTTCGGGGCGCTCATCCAGCTTGGCTAATGAGATCATCAGATTGATCAGGTGCGTCAGTCGCTGAACCTGCTGCTTGTTGCTTTGAGTCCATTCGCTTTCGCCGTTCATCATTTCTTCCAGTTCGGTGTTGGCGGAAATGATGGAAAGCGGGGTTTTTAGCTCGTGGCCAGCATTAGTGATAAATTCTTTTTGCCGCTTTTCAGCTTCGATAACCGGCTTGATGGCTTGCTTGGATGACATGATCAGCACGAACTCAAAGAGAATCAGACTGATGATGCCTAAAACGATTCCGGAAAGCATCAAGTCATGCGTATTCTTGAAAATCATCGATTGGTCCAAAAAGACGATGCCAATCTGACCATTTTTCTTCTTGACCATCTTATAGGCATAGCTGGTCCCTTGATAGCGGATAATACCGCGCGTTCGCTCACGCTGCTGAACGGTTTTTGCCAGATCGGCAATTGCATCTGGCGAGACCGTTAAGATATGAGAGTTGTCAATCTTGATGCTCTTGCCGTCCTTGCTGATATTGGCGCTAAAATAGCGGTACTGAAACAGCTCTTCACGATTAAAACGAGAGCCCAGCCGCTTTTTGGCCGCCTCATTGGCATTTTTAGTGGAAAGTTGGCCGTTGTGCTGAGAAAGCAGGGTCAAAATGTCGTTGGTTTCACGATGGGCATGAATGCTGGAGACCGAAACCATGCTGCCAATAATCGTAATCAAGACGATTACCAAGGCTGCCGTAGAAATAGCAATGAATTTGTTGCGGAGTCTTTGAATCATTGGCGTACCTCCTTTTTAAGCTGGCTGACTTAACTGATAAGGACCTCCTTTTTTACCATCGATAATGGTGCTTGATCCTACTGCCTGCAGTTTTTGTCTAAGATATGAGATATAGATCCATACGTCTTCGGCATCGGCATTTTCGTCGCGATCCCAAGCCTGGTTCAACAGCTGCTGCGTAGAGAGCTCTTTGTCGGCATTTAGAATGAAATAGCTGAGCAGACGCGTTTCCTTTCCTGAAAGACTCATTGAGTTGTGACTTGCCAAGCGCTGTTCAGACTGATCGACTTTAAGATCGCCAAACGCCAGTACGTCGCTGTCGTATTCTTCAGTCCGGCGTTCCAATGAGCGCAGCCGCGCCAACAGTTCTTTGAGTGAGAATGGCTTGGTCAGATAGTCGTCGGCTCCGGCATCAAGACCGGTTACTTTGTCATCGATTTCAGCCATGGCGGTCAGCATAATGACGTAGGTGCGATCACCGGTTGCGCGAATTTCTTTAAGGGCTTCTAAACCGGTTTTAATAGGCATCATAATATCAAAGATCATGACGTCATAGGCATTGGCCTGGGCATGCTCAACGGCTTCTTGACCATTAAAAACCGGATCGACATCATAGCCGACGCTCTTCATTGCCATGATCAATACGCGGGAAAGCTGTTTTTCATCTTCAGCAAGCAGAATTTTCATGGAAAAATCCCCCTAATCATTTTCGTGGATAAGTTGACGGATCGTCTGCATCTGGACATCGCAGGCAGCCAGCTGATCGGCACAGCGGCGCAGTTCCTTGCCGATGCGTTCCGGATTGTCAATGTCGTGCTTATATTTCATCTCGTGTTCCAGGCTGGCCCAGGAATCCATTGCGATCGTGCGCAGCTGGATTTCGACAAAATAATGACCGGGTGTCTGGCCATCAATATCCTGGTATGGCGTCACAACGTCTAAGATCAAGTGGTAGCTGCGGTAGCCGTTTGGTTTGGCATTGGCGATGTAGTCTTTTTCCTTGACGATGGTGCACCAGTCGGCATCACGCAAAAGATCGATGCAGCGGTAGACGTCGTCGATGAAGTTGCAGACCACGCGAATGCCAACCGCGTCGCGACATTTGCGCAGGGCTGACTCCGGTGTTGCTGGGTAGCCTTTGCGCTGGCATTTTTCAGTCATGCTGTCGTTGGCCTTAACTCGACCAATCAAGTGCTCATACAGCTTGGGATGACCGTTGGCAACCTGGGTGCTGCTTAACTGTTTGATCCGATCGAGCACGTCGTTTAAAATCAGTGGCAGATTGTCGGCGCACGGACCGTAGATTTCCATTTCCATCATTCCTCAATTCTATAAAACGTATTGCTGATATTAATTAATGTTAACGCAAAATAAGACTTAACTTAAGAAATAAGACTGAAGAATTACTAAAATAAAGCTTAAGAAATTATTCACTTAGCCTCAGTCAGTTTGCATCGACTGAGGCTTGATTAACGATTGCCAGTTCGGATATTAAGCGTTTGCTGACTCAACAGCCGACTGATTTTAAATTAATTGTCCGTAAATATGGTATGAGAATTCTAATTTAATGAAATATGTTAGGCAAACCAGGGTATAAAATCATCTTGAGGATTGACCTTGTTCGGTTTTACCCGTAAAATAGCCTTTAGATTTAAAAACAATGATCTTTTACAAAAGGAGTGGAAACTAAGTGGCTAACGTCAATCTTGATGCATTCGACAAGATCCTCGTGCTCGACTTCGGTAGTCAGTACAACCAGCTGATTACGCGCCGGGTTCGTGATTTTGGCATCTATTCCGAATTGCTCTCCCACAAGCTGAGCGCTGAAGAAATCAAAGAGATGCATCCCAAAGGCATCATTTTCTCTGGGGGCCCCAACAGTGTCTATGCAAAGGACGCCTTTAAGGTCGATCCAGAAATCTACAAGCTGGGTATTCCAATTTTAGGGATCTGCTACGGCATGCAGCTGATGTCTTATGATCTGGGCGGCAAAGTTGAGCCAGCCGACGATTCTGAATATGGCCGAGCTGATATTGAAGTTATCGATGACGATGCGGTAATGTTCAAGGGCCTGCCAAAGAAGCAGTATGTCTGGATGAGCCATGGCGATCGCGTCGTTGAGGCACCAGAAGGCTTTAAGGTCGTTGCTACCAGCAAGAACTGCCCAATCTCAGCCATCGCCAACGACGAAAAGAAGCTTTACGGCATTCAGTTCCATGCCGAGGTCCGCAACAGTCAATATGGTCTGGATATTCTGAAGAAGTTTGCCTTTGACGTTTGTGGGGCAAAAGCAAACTGGTCAATGGACGACTTTATCGACATGCAGGTTGAAAGCATCCGTAAAGAAGTCGGCGACAAAAAGGTTATCCTGGGCCTTTCCGGCGGGGTTGACTCCAGCGTTACGGCTGTTTTGATCCACAAGGCAATTGGCGATCAATTAACCTGCATCTTTGTTGATCACGGCCTGCTGCGCAAGAACGAGGCTGATGAGGTAATGAACGCCTTGAGCCGCGACCTGGGTGTTAAAATCGTCAAGGTTGATGCCGCTGATCGTTTCTTGGGCAAGCTGAAGGGCGTTTCTGATCCAGAACAAAAGCGGAAGATCATTGGCAAGGAATTCGTGGAAGTCTTTAACGAAGAAGCCAAGAAGATGAAGGATGCCGAATACCTGGCCCAAGGTACGCTCTACACCGACGTTATCGAATCTGGGACCGACACGGCGCAAACCATCAAGTCGCATCATAATGTCGGCGGCCTGCCAAAGAAGCTCGGCTTTAAGCTGATCGAGCCATTGCGCAGCCTGTTTAAGGATGAGACTCGTGAACTGGGTGAAAAGCTTGGTATTCCGCATGATCTGGTTTGGCGTCAGCCATTCCCAGGTCCTGGTCTGGGGATTCGGGTCTTGGGCGAGATCACGCCTGAAAAGCTGGAAATCGTGCGAGAAAGTGACGCGATCCTGCGTGAAGAGATCAAGAAGGCCGGTCTGGACGAAGAAATCTGGCAATACTTTACGGTGCTGCCTGGCATTCGTTCCGTCGGCGTAATGGGTGACGGTCGGACCTATGACTACGCGGTTGGTATCCGCGCCGTAACCAGTATCGATGGGATGACGGCTGACTTTGCCAAGATTCCATGGGATGTCTTGCAAAAGATTTCGGTTCGCATCGTAAATGAGGTTGATCACGTTAACCGGATTCTTTACGATGTCACGAGTAAGCCGCCTTCGACAATTGAATGGGAATAGGGATTGATTAAAGAAAAAAGCCGATATAACGGTATTTCTGGTAACCAATCCTAACCAAAATCAAAAGCCCCGTGATTCACTAAAACGTGGATCATGGGGCTTTTTCTGTTGATGTTTTATGTTGACTTTTTAGTAGGGAAGCAGATAGAACGATTCCAAAACTATGGATAAGATCTTATAGCCAGCTCGTCTTTTGAAACGAAATGATCATTGGTTTGGGGATGGCGATGATTAAAAAACATCTCAAGCGCCCAAGCCAGCCAGCTCAGCAGTGAAATCACGATTAAGAAATTGAGCCATAATGGAGCAGCCTAGCTTAAATAGGTAGTGGTTTGCCCCGGCTGCTGAATGATTGTCGGTGAGCCAACCAAAGAACGCTTAAAACGGGTCAGCTTTTTGCCGTTGATGATCAGCCGCGATTGACGGTAGGTAACGATTGGCAGCTGAATTCTGCCGCTTTTATCAGCCTGCCAAGTCAGCTTTAAGCGCCCATGACTGACAGCTTGGATCTTGATACTTGATTTTTGGTCGACGACTGAAGCGCCATAGCTGTAAGCGGCCTGCATAGCGTCAACGTTGGCTTTGGCAGTGGCCAGATAGTCGGGAACGCGTTTTTGCAGCTGTTTTAAAAATGTTTGGTAGTTGCTGGTATGCATGGCTTTTAAGACGTTTTCCCGGGCCTTTTGATGATGGTTGACTCTGCAATTATAGCTGGAAATTTTGAAACAAATGCGAACGTTGTTGGGCTTTTCGGTTAACTTTGACGCAATCTGTCTAACTAAAGACGTTGGCTGGGTATGCTAAAATGGTTTTAGATTTTTAAGGACAGGTAGATAAAAATGCATAACTTGATTTTTCTGGATGACCTGAATGGTGCGGATTTGGATCCATACGTACGGTTGAATGAAGCCCAGCTGTTTCACGCACTGGAGCCTAACCCGGGACTTTTTATCGCTGAAAGTCCCAAGGTAATTGAACGGGCCCTGCGCGCTGGCTATCAACCGGCTTCGCTTCTAGTGGAAGAAAAGGCCTTGACGCGTGATCTAGCAGATCTGGATCATGAAATGGCGGCTAATCAGACCAGCGGCTTAGGGCAGACGCCAATTTACGTTGCCAATAGCGAACTGCTTCGTCAGTTGCCGGGCTATAATCTTTTGCGGGGCGCTTTGGCAGCAATGCATCGCGTCAAGCGTCTGGAGCTGGCTGATTTTTTAGCGACCATGCCGGCTGAGCATCCCCGCATTGCCGTCCTTGAGAGCGTAGTCAATCCAGCCAATATTGGTGCGATTTTCCGGTCAGCGGCGGCGTTGGGCATTGATGGCGTCATCGTGACCAGCGACTCGGCAGATCCTTTTTATCGCCGGTCTTCACGCGTGGCAATGGGAACCGTTTTTCAAGTGCCTTGGACCTATGTTGACGCCAAGACCTGGCAGCATGGCGGCATTGATCTGCTTCATCAGGCCGGCTATCAGACGGCAGCCATGGCATTGCGGCATAATACCGTCAGCATTGACGATCCCAAGCTGACTGCCGTGGACCGCCTGGCGATTATCATGGGTTCAGAAGGTCCAGGACTAAAAGAGGCAACGATCGAGCAAAGCGACTTCACGATCAAGATTCCAATGGCTCCCGGAGTCGATTCTTTAAACGTTGCGGCCGCCTCAGCCCTGGCATTTTGGGAACTGGGCAATCGGGTTGCCGAATAGCAGCATTCAAAAAACGCCCATTCATATTCTGTGAATGGGCGTTTTGAGTTTACAGATCAATAATTTGATAGTCGCATCCTTGAGCTTTGATGAATTTCATCAGATCGGCTGCTGAAAGAAAGATCGTATGCGTATTGATATTGGGATGGAACGTTAATGGAATGTTTTCAGCCAGCATGTCTTGATCAAAGTAGATCTGAAGGTTGTGAGCCGTGTTGTTCATAATGCCAAATGGCGAAACGATGCCGGCCTCAAGCCCCAGCTGATCTTCAATGTCACTGTCATGAGCCATTGAGATGCGCTTAGTGCCGGTAAGCTCTTGAAACTTCTTAAAGTCTATGCGCTTGGCATCGTCCATGATCACCAGGTAGAAGTTTTTCTTCTTATCCTTTAGAAACATCGATTTGGTGCGGACGCCGATTTTACCAGCGATATAGGCATCGGCTTCTGCAGTGGTCTTAGTGGCGGGATGGTCCACCATTTCGTATTTGATGTCCAGTTTTTGCAGCTCGTCAAGCAGTTCTTGGTAGGCGATTGCAGAACCTTTAGTCATTTGATTCACCTCTTGAATATTTATTACCATCATAATCAAATCAAGAAAGCGTTTCAACAAAAAACAGTCACGGTTGAGGACCATGACTGTTTTTCAGTTTAGATGATGTCGATGAATCGCGGCAGCTAGTCAGCCAGCTTACCGACTACTTTCAGCTTGCCCAAGACGCTTTCGCCATGAGGAGCATGAGCAATGGCCGCGGTGGCATCAGTGCCGGCCGTAACGCCATGGTGCTTGCCGCCTTGCCATGCTGACACTTCAGTTACGTCGTAGACCGTGCCCTTAACGGCAACATAGGCCGGCTGACCGTTTTGACCATTGAACTGCTTTAATTCGGCTAAGGTAAATGTTTTTTCCATTTGCTGATTCCTCCTTAATGAGAAAACGATTGTAGCTTGATAACTGAATTGTACAAGAGCTGATGGAAAAAAGCCAAATAACTGACCCTAAATAAATATTAAATTTTGGCAAAGCGACTGATTGGCTGCCAGGCAGCTTTTAAGATCACCCAGGCTAACAGGCCGCCAACGATGGCACTGACTGCAAAGCTGGGGACGAATAAGAAAAGTGATCCCTTGGCACTCATCAGCAAAGCAGCGATTGGATAGGAGACCAGCGCGCCAATCAAACCCGTACCGATCAATTCGCCCAAAGCCGCCAGCCATATCTTGCCAAACCGCTTAAACAGCCAGCCGCTCAGCCAGGCGCCAAAGATGCTGCCGGGATAGGCTAAAAGCGTCCCCGTGCCTAAAAGATTGCGCACGGTTGAGGTCAAAAGCGCCTGTGCGACTGCCCATTCCGGCCCCAAGACCACGCCAGCAACAATATTGATCAGACTTTGCGTTGGCGCACATTTGGCCACGCCGATGGGAAATGAGAACATGCTGCCGCCACAAACGGCCAGTGCCGACAAGACAGCGGTCAGTACCAGCTGATAGGTCCGTTTTTTCATAAGATTCCTCCTAAAAACGTTTTAAAATCATCTCAAACCAATAAAAAAACTCTTTCCCAGTGCCGAGAAAGAGTGCTTAATCATTAATCAAAAGAACGTGACGATGCGGCCACGCCAAATTAAGCTGTCTCCCTCCGCTAGTCCTAACTAGATCAGGTTATGTGGGTATCTCTCAGCCAAATCAATGGCACCCCAGACAGAGTCATTTTATTTCAACTACTATTTAACCACTGCATCGCCGGGATTGACAAGCGATGATGATACTAAATTCATTGGTCGCTAGATAAAGTATTTAAGTAATTTTTTAAATAAGGATTGCCTTTTAAGAAAAATTTGGTATTATCTAGTTAATCACTTAAGTAACTAACTAAAACATCTGTTGCTTTTGGTACTTTTGTCGCATTGAAATGGATTTTTGAGAAGTAGAAACTGGGGAAGATTATGCAAAAAATAAAACATTGGGTAAAAAACCACCGCAAGACAACGATCGGCACGGCAATCGTTTTGGTTTTGCTGATTGGGATGGGGATCATCAATAAAATCAAGCAGAACAAGGCCACACAGTCTTCACGCTATGTCGTTGCCAAGGTTGCAAAAACGACGCCTTTGACGCTGACGGGGACCGTTGCCGCCCAACAGCAGCAGGTTTTGAGTCTGCCATCTGGCAAGGTGCAGTCGATCGGGGTTGCCAACGGACAAAAGGTCAGTGAGGGTGATCCTTTGGTAACGACCTACAGCGAGAGTGCCAATGAAGAACTGACCGATGCCAAACAGGAACTGGCCAAGGCACAGCGCAACGTAACGGCACAGCAAAACAATGTCAGTGCCGCGCAAAAGGATGCGGTGGCGCAAAGCGAGGATGGCACGGCTTCTGGATCGGCCAGCAGCGTTGCCCAGGCCCAAGCCAGTCTGGCCGATGCGCAAAGCGACGTTACGGCAGCTCAAAACAAGGTCAACACGCTGAGCCAAAAGGTTACCCAGACTTTAACGGCACCATTTGATGGCACGGTTACGGTAGACGACACCAAGCAGGACGCACCGGTAATCACGATCTATTCCAACGATCTGAAGCTTAAGACCAAGGTATCGGAATATAACTACAGCAAGCTTAAAACCGGTCAGGAGATTCACGTGCGGGCACTGGCGACGGGCAAACAGGCCGATACGACGATCAGCTACCTGGCCACGGTGCCGACCACGAACTCGCAAAGCAACGATACCAGCTATGAGGTCGATGCCGATCTAAGCAGCAAAGACTTTATGGATGGGCAGACGGTCAAGGCTTCAGTTGCGCAAAACCAGCTGCGGATTCCAAAGTCCAGCGTTAAAAATGGGCAGGTCTACGTCGTTAAAAACGGTAAGGCCAAAGCAGTTGCCGTTAGCGGTAAGCGGGTCAACGAATACTTTGAAGTCAAAAGCGGCGTCAAGGCTGGTCAGCAGATCGTTACCAACCCAGACAGCAAGCTGCATAACGGAACCAAGGTGAGCGCTGATGGCAATGATTAGACTGGAACACGTCAACAAGTACTATGGTCAGGGCGCGACTCGATTTCACGTGCTGCATGATATCAATCTGCAGGTTGCGGCCGGTGAACTGTTGGCCATTATTGGAGAATCAGGGTCTGGCAAGTCGACCTTGATCAATATCATCGGCTTTTTGGATGATGACTTTGAAGGAAACTATTTTTACAATGACCAGGCGATCCATGACTATACGCGGGCGGATTTTGCCAAGCTGCGCAACCAGCACGTGGGGTTTGTCTTTCAAAACTTTAAGCTGATTCGCGACATCAGTATTGCTGAAAACGTCATTTTGCCCCTGCTGTACGCGGGAGTAGGTCGGCGGCAGGCCAAAAAGACAGCGGCCCGAGTTTTGAGTCGCGTTGGTCTAGGAGGTTATGACGACAAGCTGCCCACTGAGCTTTCGGGTGGTCAGCAGCAGCGGGTCTCAATCGCGCGGGCCATCATTGCCAACCCCGATTTCTTGATTGCTGATGAGCCAACGGGGGCTTTGGACACGAAGACCAGTCAGGAAATCATGGACCTGTTTAAGCAGCTCAACCAGACTCAGCATACGACCATCATCATGGTAACGCATGATCCACGGGTTGCCGAACAGTGCGAGCGCGTTGTCAAGATCATTGATGGCCGAATTGTCGACGATCGAAAGGTGGGAGGAAATTGAGAAATGTCGAACTCTTGCGCAGTGCTCTGCAATCGCTAAGAGCCAACCCCAAGCGCAGTTTTCTGACGACGATTGGGATTACGATTGGGATCGCGGCGGTAATTACGATTCTGGCACTGGGAAATGGGGTCAAGAAAAGGCTCAGCGACGAGTTTAATACGACTCAAAACGGCGAGCAGTATACCTATCTTTACTTTACGCCCAACGATTCGCAGTCGGCAGCTTCCGGATTTACCGAAACGGACTTAAACGCGATTGAGGAACGATTTGGCGCTAAGGTGAAAAAAGCCGCAATCTCGCATGAAACCAACAATGCTTCCGTCTCGCCGCTGGTTGGCAATGAGCGGGTCAACAACGCCACGATTTCGCTGTTTAAGCGGCCAACCAGCAAGATTTCCATTATAGCGGGCCGCAATCTTACGACCAATGAGCTTTTGACTGAAGAACCGGTTATTCTGATGAAAGAGTCGCTGGCTAAAAAGCAGTATCATACGGTTCAAAATGCAGTTGGCACTTCTGTTTCGATTGGGAATCACGACTATCGCGTGGTCGGGGTGTATCGCTCACAGGCCAACACCTATAATGATAACAAGTACGGCGCCGATCTGATTGGCGGTACCAAGCTATTTTATTCGGGGACTACGGCAACAACCGGCTATGGCATTAAGCTGACCTTTTATCAAGGCGCCAATGCCGGCAAGGTTACCAAAAAGATCAAGAAGTACATGGAAAAGAAGGGAACCAGCGCACACGATGGTACCTACATGGCAGTCGATGCCGGCGCGGAACTGACCAAAGTCAACAACATGATCACCGGTTTGACGGCCTTTATCAGTGCCATTGCGGGGATCTCGCTGTTTATCGCTGGGATTGGGGTCATGAACATGATGTACATCTCGGTTTCTGAGCGAACGCAGGAAATCGGGATTCGGCTGGCAGTTGGGGCCGCGCCGCAAAACGTGATGGTCCAGTTCTTGTTAGAAGCCATCGTCTTAACGGTCGGCGGCGGGTTGCTGGGCTTTGTCATCGGCTGGCTACTGGCGGGCATAATCAGTAATTTCATGCCTTACCACATTCATGCCGTCATAACCTTGAATTCGTTCCTGTTGGCATTTGGGGTCTCAGCTTCAGTCGGGATCATCTTTGGGATCTTGCCGGCTAAACAGGCTGCCAACAAAAACCTGATCGAAATTCTGCGTTAGTCAATCTTCATTGAAAAACAGCAGCTTAAAGAAAATATTAAAGGCACGTTGTCAAGCTTGAACTTGAACAGCGTGCCTTTTTGGTTTGAGCTGATGGAATTAATTTTCTTGACGATGGTAATTGCCAAGCAGACGCAGTGAGGTCGTATAGTTTTTCAGTTCAGCCAAAGTTTCGGTAATCCGCGGGTCAGCCAGATTGCCATCTAGGTCAACATAGAAATAATATTCCCAGGGGTTGCCCAGCAAAGGCCGCGATTCGATCCGCACCATGTTGATAGCATGCTCCTTAATGACGCGCATGACTTCATAGAGCGTACCAACCTCATTTTTCAAGGTAAAGATCAATGAAATTCGATCAGCATCCGGCAAGACTTCTGGTGCACGGCCAAAAATGATAAAACGCGTATGATTAGACTTATCGTTTTCGATGCTGGGTGCCAAAACGTCCAGATCATATAGTTTGGCTGCTTCAGTCGAGGCAATCGCGCCAACTGCCGTATCCTGCCTTTCAGCGGCCATTTTAGCTGCCAGTGCCGTATTGAGGCATTCTTTTCCTTGGATCTGATGCGCGGCTAAAAACTGGCTGGTCTGCAAAAGGCCCTGGGGATGCGAATAGACTTCCTTGATGTCATTGAGTTTGGCTCCTTTAACGCCCAATAGGTTTTGGGCAATGTAGATGGACTGCTCGCCGACGATAAAGAAATGATACTTGTTGATCAGATCGTAGTTGTCATTGATGGCGCCGGTTGAGGAATTTTCCATTGGGACGACACCATAGTCGATTGCGCCGTTTTGCAGTGCCAAAAAAACGTCCTCAAACTTAGGATAGTTGCGACTTTCGACTTGGCCAAACCATTGATGCATGGCCTGAGAAGAGAATGATCCCGGGACGCCTTGATAGCCAACGGTAACCCCGGTTCGCTGCGGTTGTGCAATCATAGATAATTCCTCCGTGATCTAAAAAATTTCTTCTAATCTTAGCTGATTGTCTAAATTATGACAACCATTACCGGATTAGTTAGTGGTGCTTGTTTGGGAACATGCTAAAATAGACGGGTCGATAAAAGGAGATTTTTATGAAGATTATCATTGCTCCGGCTCGGAATATGAAAGCTGATCCGGATTCATTGCCGATTCAAGGCTTACCGCAGTTTTTGCCGCAAACGGAAACGATTTTAGATTATCTGCGCAGTTTAAGCTACGACCAGCTTCATCATCTTTGGTGGGACTGCAGCGAAAAAATTGCCATTTCCAACTATCAATGGGTGCAGCAGATGGATCTTTACCATCAGCTGACCCCGGCATTGCTGGCATTTACCGGCCTGCAGTACCAGCGGATGGCTCCGGGAGTTTTTGATGAGAAAGCACTTGGCTATGTTCAAGACCACTTGCGCATCTTATCGGGCTTTTATGGCTTATTGAGGCCGTTTGACGGAATCGTTTCCTATCGCTTGGGTATGGGTGATCGAGCTAAAGTTGCGGGGACCAGGAATCTATATGAGTTTTGGGGCAGCAGACTGGCCGATGAGCTTTATTCAGAAGACGAGCTGGTTTTGAATCTGGCATCAAAAGAATATGCCAAAGCAGTCATTCCTTACGTCAAAGGCAAGCGTCAACTGGTCAGCTGCACGTTTGTCAAAGCAGAGCATGGCCGCTTCAAGACTCAAGCCACACGGGCCAAGATCGCGCGGGGCAATCTGGTGCGCTATCTGGCTGAGCGTCAGGCTGATGACCTGGCAGTCGTAAAGCAGTTTGATCTTGGCTATCATTATGATGAGCAGGCATCGACAAATGATAACTTGGTTTTTGTAGCAGATTAGGATGGGAAGAGAGAATTGAGAATAGAGAAGTCAAGTGACAGTCGTGCGCTGGCAATTGCAACGATTGTCATGGGAATTATTGCCGGAGCCAGTTCCGGTTTGTTAAGCATTGTCCTGGACGCAACGGAAAGAGTATTTTTTCATTTTACCGAAACCAACGCGATTCCGGTCGCGTTTTCAGCCACGCCATTAAACCGGCTGCTGGCACCGATTATTGGGGCTTTGATCGTATCAGTCGTCTGGTACTTTATGCAGCTGCACTATCGACCGGTTAAATTGGGCAAGGCCGTTGATGGTGAAAAAATGCCAATGGGGGCCACGATCATGCATGTCACGGCTCAGGTGTTCTATGTCGGGACTGGGGGATCTATTGGTCGGGAACTGGCCCCAAGAGAAGCTGGCGCAATGTGGGCTCAGTCGTGGATCCGATTGGGTGATCGGATTGGCTGGCTTAAGCTGGCTCCAGAAGACCGTCGCCTGCTGATTGCCGCAGCAGCTGGGGCCGGTTTTGCCGGCGTCTACATTGCACCGATTACAGGAGCGATGTTTTGCCTGGAGATCCTCTATAAAAAGATTGATAAAAAAGCCGTGATCGTCAGTCTGACCATGGCTGCGATTGCAACGATGGTCGGTGCGATCGTCAAAGGCTGGCAGCCGTATTATCTGGTGGCGTCACGTCAGTTTTCGCTGCGCTTGATTCCCTTTGTAGTGATCGTGGCACCGCTGATGGGCTTTTTGGGTACTTGGTACAAACGGTTGATTGGCCGCGCCAGTGCACTGCGCGTTAGGGATCGACGGATTTTTATTACAATGCCGCTAGCTGGGGCGCTGACGGGTGCCGTTGCCTGTTTTTTCCCAGAAATCATGGGGAATGGCCGGGGCGTGGCCCAGATGGCAATCAATGTGACCAGTGTTTCTCATTCGGCAGTTGCTTTACTGCTGTTCGGCTTTTTTGCTAAAGGGCTGGTTACTTTGGCAACAATCAGTGGTGGCGGCTATGGTGGGACACTGACGCCGTCAATTGCCATGGGTTCGTCTTTAGGCGTACTGTTAGGGATGATTTTTATTCAGGCAATGCCTGGCGAACCGTTGATGCAGTTTGCCGTCTTAGGCGCGGCCTTTTTCCTGGCAGCTACTCAGCAGGCACCATTAATGGCAATGTTTATGCTGTTTGAAGTCTGTCATTTGAATTTTTCAGCCCTTTTGCCATTAGGATTAGGCGTGGCACTAAGCATGGCGATCTCCAGCTGGATGCAGGCTAAAAAAGCATAAGATAGAAGAAAGGACGGTGCTGATGAAGTCTAAGCGAGTAGATGCGCCTCTGGTACCTTTGGCAATCGCGCTGGCAGCGATGTTATCGATTGGGGCGGCTGTCGTCTGGCATCAATGGCTGTTTTGGCTGGTGACGGTTTTGTTATTGATCTGTTTAGGGCTGTATTTAAATGCATCATGGCGCGGCAAGGAGCAGATAATTGATGAAACAATCACGTATCTGCATCTGTCTTCTGACGCGCAGGTGCTTGATCTCGGCACTGATCAAGGGAATGTGCTGGTAAAGCTGGCCAAGCGCTTAACGATCCCAGGACATGCAACAGGGGTCGAAGTCGGGCGCAAATCTGCACAGTCGCATAATTCGCTTGCCCGCGCCAAGGACAGTCTTCAGGCTGCGGCAATGGCAGATCGCGTTTCAGTGCAGGCAGCGGACATATTGAATCTGCCATTTAAAGATCACCAGTTTGATGGGATTTTGATTTGGATGACGCTGCATCAGGTCAAGCCAACGATCAATCGCGCGCGTGCAGTTCAAGAAGCAGCTCGGACCTTAAAAAGCGATGGTACGCTGGCAATTATTGATTTTAGGCATTTTGATGAGTACCAAAAGATTTTGGCAAGGCTGGGCTTTCATGACATTACGGTTCACCAGTGCGGCGTCAACGGCTGGTGGGGTGTTCCATGGTTAAGTACTAAAATTTTATTGGCCAAGCGTTTCTAGCCGCAAGCAGGCTGTCAGTTGCGCTGATGATTAAAAATGATTGAAAATAAAGCGTTCAGCGGTTTTGAGAGGCGATTGCCGATTGCTGAGCGTTTTTTATGAGCTTTTTTAAAATGCTGGTTGTTCTTTAGTAATGAAAAGCTTATCCTTATTCAGTATGCATTCGACAGGGAGGAAAGATTTTGAACAAGAGAACGAAAGGCATTCTGCTGGCCGTTACGGGAGCTTCTTTTTGGGGAACTTCAGGCGTTGCCGTGCAATATCTGTTTGGCGAAACGACGGTCAGTGAGGTTTGGCTGGTCGGGCTGCGGCTTTTAGGAGCTGGAACGCTGCTGCTCATCTTGGCCAAGCTGACTGGAAGATCGTCAACCAAGGCATTGTTTAGCAATCGTCATGACGTCCTGCAGCTGGTTTTATTTGCCTTTTTTGGGATGGGTATGTCGCAGCTGACTTATTTTGCGGCCGTTAAGTACAGCAATGCCCCGACAGCCACGGTGATTCAATACTTGGCGCCAGTTATTATTATTGGCTATACGGCGCTTTCTCAGAAGATGCTCCCGCGCCGAATCGATGTGGTATCGATCATCGTAGCCTTGGTTGGGACGTTTTTATTGGTGACCAATGGCAATCTCAATCATCTGGCATTGTCGCCGCAAGCATGCTTTTGGGCGCTTTTGGCTGCGCTGGCCAATGCAATCAGCACGATGGCACCCGGGCGACTGTTTGTCCGCTATGGCACGCTTAATGTTACGGCCTGGTCGATGCTGATCTGTGGCATTTGTTTTATCCCGCTGTACTTTATTATGCCAATGCCGGCCCTGCGACCGTTAGACGTGGCCTTGATTGGCTGGATTGTTATTGGCGGTACGCTTTTGGCCTATACGCTCTACCTGGCCAGCGTACAATATATCGATCCTAGTACGACAGGGATGCTGGGAGCTTTTGAGCCTTTGGTGGCAACGATTCTGGCGGTGGCGCTTTTACACACTCAATTTGGTCCGGTCAATATCTTGGCCAGCTGCCTGATTATTTTGGCAACTTTCTTGCAGATGATGCCGCTGCAGATCTTTTCGCATCGTCGATCATTAAACTAACCAGGTTGTGTCAATATGAAAAGCCAAGCGTGGTGGGGATCCACCAGCTTGGCTTTTTGATTATTTGACAGCTTGCTTTTTGCCATTTAAGCCGTTACGGCAAAGATAGACGATCGCGGCCAGAACTAAAACGCCCGTGCCAACGATTACTGAGATGCGCGTATCAGGGTTGATAAACATGAAGACAACGATCATGATCAGCATTGCAAACGCAAAGTAGTTTGAGAATGGATAAAGCGGCAGTTTAAACGGATGATCCTGCATCAGTTCAGGATTATGCTGCCGGAATCGCAGTTCAGCCAGCAAGATCACAAACCAAGGAATCATCCCTGGCAAAACGGATGAACTGAAGACAACGACAAAGAGATCGGCAGTTGACTTGCTGAAGTATTCGGCGAAGATGTCTAAGACAAAGCCGATCAGAATCCCGCCAGAAATTCCCAGAATTGCTGCATCGGGAACCACGTGCTTGGAAAGTCTGCCAAACAGGCGTGGAGCATTGCCTTCATGCGCCAAGCGGAAAAGCATCCGGCTAGAACTGTAGATCCCTGAGTTGGCACCAGATAAAGCAGCTGTCAAAACCACAAAGTTGATAATCGAAGCCGCTGCGGTAATGCCGACTTTGGCAAACGTCTCAACAAATGGCGAGCCGACGCTGTCCAATTGATTCCACGGGTAGATCGTAACAATGACGAAAATCGCGCCGACATAAAAGATCAGAATTCTAAACAAAACGGATTTAACCGATTTGACCACGGCTTTTTGCGGATTGGCAACCTCACCGGCCGAGATTCCCAATAGCTCGATTCCTTCATATGACCCAACGATGATCGACATTGAGAACATAAAGCCCTTAAAGCCGCCGGTGAAAAAGCCGCCATGAGCCCAAAGATTGCTAAAGCCAATGGGATGACCGCCATTGCCAAATCCCAGCAGAATCACCAAAAAGCCTAGAATAATCATTAAAACAATCGTTACGACCTTGATCATGGCAAACCAGAACTCCAAGGTACCATAAGCTTTGGCACTGGCCAGGTTGGCGATGGCTAAAAAGAAGATGATGATCAGACCCGCAGCCCAGGTTTGAGTATGCGGCCACCAGTACTTGAGATATTCAGTTGAGGCAATAACTTCTGACATCCCGACCACGATATATTCAAAAACGTTGGCCCATTCTGCCATGTAGCCGGCCATTGGGTGCACGTAATGGGTGGCATAGTCAGCAAACGACCCCGTACTGGGATTGACGTAGATCATCTCGCCCAAAGCCCGCATTACGATATACAGAATCAAACCGACAAAGGCATAGGCCAAAAGTACGGAAGGCCCGGTCCATTTGATGGTTGATTTTGATCCCATAAACAGTCCAACGCCAATCGCGCCGCCCAAAGAGATCATTTCCATTTGTCCCGCTGTCATCGTGCGTTTTAATTTTGGCGCGACGTGGTTTTTCTCACTCATGCTGTTTCCTCCAAAAATAAAAAGCGATTCAAGAATAATGAACCGCTTATCACTATTATTAGGTTTGATAAAGACGTTTCTTTAGTCAGTCATAATCAGACAATCGGATCGATATTTAATTATTTATTGAACGGACCATATCAAACCTCTAAAAATAAACTAGTTTTCATTATACCGATTCTGGCCAGGATTTCCATGCAAAATTAGAAAGTCCTCAGAGTTGACGACTTAAAAGACAGTCTGTTTCAAAATTAGCAATAAACAGCTTATAATGGTCAACAAAAGCAATGAAATGGGGAAACAAAATGGTAGACTCAACGCGTTTTTATGAAAAATTTCAACCAGTCCACTACGACATCTACCTGGATATCGATCGCGCCGCCAAGCATTTTAAAGGCATTACGACGATCAAAGGCAATGCTGTGGACACTAAGATTGCACTGCATCAAAAGTTTCTAAACGTTGCCAGCGTTCAGGCTGATGGACAGGACGTACCATTCAGCTTCAGCGACCGTCAAGAAGCCATTCAGCTTGAACTACCGCATTCTGGTGACGTGGAGTTAAAAGTAGTTTATGATGCCAAGCTGACTGATACAATGATGGGGATCTATCCGTCATACTACACGGTTGCCGGTCAAAAAAAGCAGCTGATTGGTACGCAATTTGAAACCACGGCGGCACGGCAGGCTTTTCCTGGGATTGATGAGCCAGAAGCCAAGGCGACGTTTTCGTTAGCCATCAAGTATGACGAACAGCCAGGCGAAACCATCATTGCCAACATGCCAGAAGATCATGTTGAAAATGGCGTGCACTACTTCCAAGAGACCGTCAAGATGTCGACTTATCTGGTTGCATTTGCATTTGGCGAGCTGCAGAGCAAGTTTGCCAAAACCAAGAGCGGCGTTGAGATCGGTGTCTTTTCTACGAAGGCCCATCAGCCAAAAGAACTTGATTTATCATTGGATATTGCCAAACGTGCGATTGAGTTTTATGAAGACTTTTACCAGACGCCATATCCACTGCCACAGTCATATCAATTAGCCTTGCCAGACTTTTCAGCCGGCGCGATGGAGAACTGGGGCCTGGTTACCTATCGTGAGGCCTACATGCTTTTGGATCCGGACAATACGACGCTCAATCAAAAACGGCTGATTGCCACGGTCATCACGCATGAGCTGGCACATCAATGGTTTGGTGATCTGGTTACGATGAAGTGGTGGGATGATCTTTGGCTGAACGAGTCATTTGCCAACATGATGGAATACGTGGCCGTCGATGCTCTGGAGCCGGAATGGAACGTTTGGGAGATGTTTCAGACTTCTGAGGTTCCAATGGCGCTGCAGCGGGATGCTACGGATGGCGTGCAGTCGGTTCACGTTGCCGTTGATGACCCCGCGGAGATCGATACGCTGTTTGATGGAGCAATCGTTTATGCCAAAGGCGCGCGGATGCTGGTGATGGTGCGGGCACTTTTGGGTGATGATGCGATGCGCAGGGGCTTGAAGAACTACTTTGCTGCCCATCAATATGGCAATGCTACGGGAGCCGATCTTTGGCAGGCACTGGGCGAGGCTTCAGGAATGAATGTTGGCCAGATCATGGAGTCGTGGCTAGAGCATCCGGGCTATCCTGTAGTCGAGGTCAAGGTTGAGGATGGCAAGCTTATGCTCAGTCAGCAGCAATTCTTTATTGGTGATGGCGAGGAAAAGGGCCGTCTTTGGCAGATTCCATTAAATGCCAATTATAATCAGGCACCAGCGATCTTTAGCGAACAAAGCCTTGTTTTAGGCGACTATGCCCAGCTGCGAAAACAAAATGGTCGGCCGTTCCGCATTAATGTAGGCGATAATTCCCATGTCATCGTTAAATATGATGAGACGCTGCTAAATGATATTTTGGATCACCTTGATGAACTGGGAGCCATCGATCAGCTGCAGCTGCTGCAGGATCTGCGTCTGTTGGCAGAAGGACGGCAGATTTCCTATGCTCAGATCGTCCCGCTGCTGAGTCGCTTTAAAGACAGTCGTTCTGGAATTGTTAATGAAATGCTGTACCATGTGGCTAACAGTCTCAAAAACTTTGTCCAGCCAGCTGCCAAGACAGAGCGTCAACTGCAGCAGCTGTTTGATCAGCTCAGCGTCAAGCAGGTGCAGCGGCTTGGCTGGCTTTCACAAAAAGGCGAGCGCAATGATGATCAATTAACGCGGCCAATCGTATTGAGCGCGGCCTTGTATGCGCAAAACTCTGACGCAATCAAGCAGGCGCAGGCATTGTTTGATCAGTATCAGGACCATCTGGCGGATCTGCCGGCTGATGTACGGGGACTGGTGCTGGCCAACGAGGTTAAAAACTATGGCAGCCAGGAACTGTTTGATACGCTGTTGGCGGACTATCAAAAGACTGCTGATGCCGGTTTTAAGCAGGATATCTGTGCAGCTTTGACCAAGACGCAGGATGATCAATTGATTGCCCAGCTGATTGATCGGTTTAAAGATGCCGATACCATCAAGCCACAGGATCTGCGGGCTTGGTTTAGAGGCGTTTTGGCTAATGATCATGGTCAACAGGCAGCCTGGGACTGGATCCAGCAAGAATGGTCATGGCTGGAAAAGACCGTTGGCGGCGACATGGAATTTCCAACCTATATTACCGTAATCTCCCGTATCTTTAAGACTTCGCAGCGATTGGCCGAATTCAAGCGTTTCTTTACGCCTAAGGAAAATGACCCAATGCTGAAACGCGAAATTCAAATGGATGAAAAGGTGATTGCCAGTCGCGTAGAATTGATTGAAAGCGAGCAGGCCGCGGTTAATGCTGCAATTGCTAAGACGGTTGCCGAATAACGAAACAGAAACTAAAAAACTGGTAGTGGCGGATGTCATTACCAGTTTTTCAGTAAAAATGAAGTATTTTTGGTTAGCAGTCGGAAAGAACGTTTACAATATCAAAATCATCGAACAGCCAAAGCTTATGGTAGAATCATGACGGCTTTAACGGGACTGGATTGGCTTAAAACTGGCAGCTTTTGGCGGCTGGCTGATAATCCTGAAAGTATGCAGGAACCCGACTTTTATGATTGCTTGACTGCATGCCTTGTGAAGAAAGTATGGCTTGAGGGCTTGGGCGGCGTGAAATTACCTACTATCGACAGATTTTTTACCAAAAGTAGGTACATGCATAGCCGATTTATTTTGCTTTATCTACTTTTGCCATTTTTTCTGTGAATCGTAGGTAAATCTGTATATTCTAAGGCTGATAGGGTTAGACCGACTTTGTGAATTACCTCCGATTACGTGTTTTTATCAACATAGTAGGGAATGTTAGGGATCCCTAACTCGATATACATTAGTTTTTTCCTACTTATACATTGATTTTTTCGAAAAGTAGGTAATGATGGTTTCGTCATATGTTTTATACAAAAATTTCTGCATAAGAGCCGCTATTTAAGCTGTTAATGACGGACCTAACCTGATCCAGATTGCAGCAGCGTCATAACTATGGCGAAATCAGTCCCACAGCCCCTCAAAGCGGGTATTGCCTTTAGAAGCTGCAGTGTTGGCATCGACCGGCTCGCCATTGCCATTAAAGAAATGAAACGTCAGGCCATTTTGCGGATCATAGTCGATCAGCGTGGTCTTGCCTGAAAAGAACCAGCTGTCTTGATCATCGATATGATAGTTGATCTCATCGATAATAACCTGCAAAACCGGCTGCTTGGGCTGATCTTCTCTTTGATAGGACTGCTTGGGGCCATAATTGACGTGACCATTGCGGCCACCAGTTGGAGTAAAGAAGCGCACGCCGCTGCCAGGCTGCAGATCCAGCTGCTTGATCAGCCATTGTTGAGCGGTCTTTGAAATTTTTAGCTGCATTAAATCACCTGCTTTTGTTTGCTAGAAAATAATTGTTTTAAGATATTTGAGCAAGATTTATTCGATTCGCTGGCGTCATTAAAATCTAAGCTTAACCGATGACCTTAGAATATCGATGTTTGGGCCGTTATGCAAATAATCAGCGCTTGAAGCAAGCTTTGGATTCAGCAGTATCGAAACGCTGACTTTGCCAATAATTAACTGGCAATCAAACCAATGAGTCAAACCAGCAGCTAAAAATCGATAAGGGATTTTTGGTTTTTGCTGATAATCAGAAAGAATTTTGCGTTAAGATAGAAAAGACAGTGTAAAGAAAGAATTATTAATAAGGATTGATACTAAAGATGAATAGACATAGCTGGAAGAAACGCCTGCAGAGTCTGGTTCTGGTGCTGCTCAGCCTTAATCTCAGCCTGCTGGGTCTCTCCTCGATTGTTTTGGCTGATAGCGAGGCAACTGAAGAATCAACGGTTGTCGCACAGGACAGCTCATCAGATAGCAATGGCCACCAATCGGGACAAAACGTAGGCACGAGCCAGGATGTTGCTGCCAAGGCTGCGATTGCCATGGATGCTAAGACTGGACAGATTCTGTACCAAAAGAACGCGCAAAAACGGTATCCGGTTGCTTCCACCATTAAGATTCTCACGCTGGCCGTAATTGAAAAAGATATTCAGGCTCATAAGCTAAGCTGGGATCAAAAAGTAACGATCTCGCATCCAGTGGCGGTAATGGCCAACGATTGGCGCTTTTCCAACGTGCCGCTGAATGAAGGCGAGAGCTATACGATTAAGTCATTGGTTGATTCAATGATGCTGGTTTCAGCTGATGGCAGTGCCGAAGCGCTAGCCTTAGCTGATGCCGGCAGCGTGGCCAAGTTCAATGCCAAGATGCAGCAGGTGGCTAAAGAAGCTGGCGTAACCGATGCCAAGATCTATAACATGATCGGACTCTCAAACGGGGATCTGGGGACTTTGCGCTTAAAGAACGTCTCCAAAAACGCCGAAAATCAGATTTCTGCCGTTGATCTGGCTAAGATTGCCAGCTGGCTTTTAAACCATTATCCTGATGTCGTCAATATTACCAAGACGGCTCAAGAAGACTTCCCAGTCAGTGATTCACAGACCTACCACATGCAAAACATCAATCTGATGATCAAGGGAGCGGCTCTGGATCGAGCAGATGGTGAGATCGATGGCCTAAAGACCGGGACGACTGATTCAGCCGGCAACTGCTTTGTCAGCACCGGAACGTTTAACAATCGCCGCCTGGTTACGGTAGTCTTAAACGTTCCTGGCGACTTCAACAATCAGTTCCAACAGACCAATAACCTCTATAATCGCGTGTTGGGTCGCTTTGCACCACAGACGATCAAAAAAGGTGCGCTGATCAAAGTCGGTCAAAAGAAGGCACGAGCAGCTAAAACAACGACGCTGTGGCTGCCTAAAGATACCAAGCTTGAAAAAAAGACGATTAAGATAAAGGGAACACTGAAAGGCAGCAAGCTAACGCCTAACGACATGCCACAGGTTGCCCTAAAGCTAAAGTAAAAGCAAAAGCGCTGATTCAGACTGTTCAAAGTCTAAATCAGCGCTTTTATGCTGAATCGGTAAAGCAGTGCCGATCTTAAACTGCTGGACCTATTTGTTTAAGATCTTGCTGGTTGATTTGGCCAGCTTTTCAATTGTATTTTCACCATTTTGCATTGAAGAATTGTCATCAGTGTAGACGGCAATCGTATAGCTGTCGCTAGCGCCATTGTTACCGGGGATGTAGCCGATACTGTTGATGATCCAGCCATCGTCTTCGTCCAGCCAGCCGTTTTTAAGGTAAAAGTTGGTGCTGCCGGCTGAAATTCCCCACTGTTGGTCGCTTTCTACATTTTGCATCAGATTGCGCACGTATGACTGCTGACTGGTGCTCAAGAGGTTGGATGAGTAGAAAATGGCGTTGAGCAGTTTAAGCTGATCGCTAGGAGTAGTAGTTGAAAGTCCCCATTCTTCATGGGCCTTGGAGTTAGTCATTCCCAGTTTGTCAAAAGTCTCCTGCAGACCACTTTTTTCGCCCAGCTCAACAAATAAGGCTGAAGCGGCGGTATTGCTGCTGTTTTCAATCATGGCCTGGGCATTGGCCTGTTCGCTGCTGTTTAATGTGCCCTGTTTCATCAAGAGACCGACCAAAATTGAGACCTTGACTGTGCTGGCCATGCGATATGAATGATTTGCAGCGTTGGATGCCGTGTAGGTTTTTTTGGTTTGATTCGAGTAGACGGCAATGGCCACGTGTCCGTCAGCCTGCTGCAGAATCGGTTTCCAGGCTTCCTGAAGCTGGGTGTTGCTGTCAGTCGATGAGGAACTGTTGGAGACTACCTTTTGGACGATTTTTAATGGTGAGGATAGTTTAACGCTAGCGTTTCGGGAACTGTTCAGACCAGGAATCAGCAAACCGGCCGTACATCCTAAGGCGACAAATATCAGGATGATCGTCAGCCATTTAAACAGACGGCGCCTTCGATTGGGTTTAAACTGAGTTTTTCGTGCTGGTCGCTGGTTCATTACAATTTCCTTCCATGATTTTTTTATTTAGAATACAAAAACCTTTGTAAAGACTAAAATAGTTTAACACCTCAAATTGAAGAATTCATGAATTTTGAAGCAGTTATGCCATGTTTGTAGGCAAAAGCTTTGTCACAGATTTTGAATTAACCTAAAGTAGATATCGTGATCAACATTGTTAGCTTAAGGAGAGGTTTATGACGTGGATGGATGATCAGCTGCGAGCTGACTTACAAAATGGCTTTATCGATGGCAGTCTGCCGGCTGGCGCACTGGGACCAGAAATCTTAACCAATCGACAAGGCAATACGATCTTTAACGAAATCAAAAATGAACTGCGCACCTGCACGAATTTTAAGATGGCAGTTGCCTTTATTACACCGGCCGTTTTAGTGCCAATCAAGTCGATTATGATGGACCTGGCGCAAAAAGGAGTTGGCGGTGAGCTTTTGACGGGAACCTATCTGCAGTTCAATTCTCCCCAGGTCTTTGCCGAATTGATGAAGATTCCTAATTTGAAGGTACGCTTGACTGGAGAGGTCGGCTTTCACCAAAAAGGCTACTGGTTTGACCATCAAGACTATGAGACGTTGATCATCGGCAGTGCCAACCTAACGATGGACGCGCTTTTAAAAAATGCCGAATGGTGTCTTAAAGTCAGCTCTAAGCATCAAGGAGCCGTTATTCAGCAGTTTGCAGCTGAGTTTGGCAATCAATGGCAGGCAGCGGTTCAGTTAAACGCGGCATGGCTGACGGCATATCAAAAAGGCTGGCAGGCACCAGTCTTAAGCTCAGCATCGCAAACAAGCCAGTCTGATCTGATTACGCCCAATGCCATGCAAAAAGCTGCCTGCAAACGAATTGAGGCGCTGCGCCAGGCTGGTGAAAAGCGGGCCTTGGTGATTTCAGCAACGGGGACAGGGAAAACGTATTTGGCCGCGTTTGCCGTTCAAAGCGCCAAACCTAGCCGCGTCCTGGTGGTTGCCCATCGTGAGCAGCTGCTTTTAAAGGCGCGGGCCAGTTTTCAAAAGATTATTGGGGGTCAAGATCAAGACTATGGCTTTTTTACCAGTCAGCAGACGCCTGGAACCGCGCGATACGTGTTTGCCACGGTCCAGACGCTGGCAAGGCACTTGGATCAGATTGGGCCGGCTGATTTTGACTATGTGATTATTGATGAGGTCCATCATGCCGGTGCGGCCAGCTATCAAAAAATCATCAACTGGCTGCAGCCGCGCTTTTTATTGGGACTGACGGCTACTCCGGATCGAACCGATGATTTCAACGTCTATGCCTTGTTCAACTACCAGCTGGCCTATGAGATTCGACTTCAAGAGGCGTTAAGCGAGCGGATGCTGTGCCCATTTCAGTTTGTCGGCGTCAGTGACTATGTCTGGCAGGGGCAGACCGTTAGCAAAAAAACGCCGCTCAAACATTTGATTCAGCCTGAACGGGTGGACTGGATAATCAAAGTGGCTGACTATTATGGACATGACGGGGATGTCTTGCATGGCTTGATTTTTTGCTCGCGAACCAAAGAAGCTCAAGAACTGGCCGCCCTTTTGACGCAGAAGGGGTATCCGGCGCAGGCGCTAACGGGACAGGATTCGGCAGCCAAAAGAGAGCAGGCAGTTGCCAGACTGCAAGCCGGTGAGCTGGTCTATCTAATCACGGTTGATGTTTTTAACGAAGGGATCGATATTCCCTGCGTTAATCAAGTGATCATGCTGCGCGATACGCAATCGGCAATCGTTTTTCTGCAGCAGCTGGGACGCGGACTGCGTAAAGCGCCAGGCAAGCATTTTTTGACAGTGATTGATTTTATCGGTAACTATCAGCACAACTATTTGATTCCCCAGGCACTAACTGATGATCATTCCCACCAGCGCAGTCGGGCGCTTCAGACGCTGCATGCTGAGCCAACCCTGGGAGTTTCAACGATCTCATTTACGCGGCTGGCCTATGAGCGGATCCTGGCGTCAGTTGAAAAGGCTCAGCTGATCGGGATGAGTCTGCTCAAAAACGAGTTTAGCCAGCTTAAGCAGCGTCTGGGAAGAACACCATTGATGGCTGATTTTCAAAGAGCAGGAATCCTTGATGAAAGCATCTTTGCCGAAAAGTTTAAGACCTATCCGCACTTCCTGCAAAAAATGGGAGCAACGGTCAATCTCAATCCTCAAACGGAACCGGTTTTACAGTTTCTGACTGAGGAATTGGCCAATGGCAAGCGCCAGCATGAACTGATTTTATTGGCAATGCTGACCAAGCAGTCAACGATTACAGTCGCTGATTATCAAGCGCAACTGCATCAGAATGGCTGTTGGGTTGACGACGCGACCTTGGCATCGGTTAAACGAGTCTTGACGCTGGAATATTATCTGACTAAAGGCAAGATTGGCAGTCGGATCCGCTATGGCAATCAGCCCTTGATTATCACGACTGGTCAGCAGATTCAGCTGCACCCCCAGATTCAAAACAATCTGAGAGACGCTGAATTCAGGCTGTTTTGGAATGATGCCATTGAAACCGGCAGACTGCAGGCTAAAAAGTATGATCAGAAACAGCCGCTGACGCTCAACCAGCGCTATACCCGCATGGATGCCGTCAAGCTCTTGAACAACGCGCAATACATGGTGCCTAATGGAATTGGCGGCTATTATTTCATGGGTGAGACGGGGATTTTATTTGTGACCTACCACCACTCAAATACGCGGGCCGCGATTGACTTTGACAATCAGTTTCGCAGCCGGACGCAGCTTTCCTTTTATTCCAAGACCAACCGCACGCTGAACAGCCGCGATGCCGAAAAGCTGCTGAATCCAAACGCCAGCCTGCATCTATTCGTTAAAAATTCAGATGAGCAGGACCAGTCGCAGTTTGTCTACCTTGGTCTTTGCCAGGTTATGCCGGGATCTGCTCATGAGTTTTTGCAAAAGGGAACCAATAAGCCGATTTTTGGCGTGGAGCTGTTGTTAAAACATCCTGTTGATCAAGCACTTTATCTGGCCTGGCAAAATGAAGGAGCGGCTCATCAGTTCCATCAAGAGAATTCATAAATAAAATAGAAAACGCGCGACTCAGGCTTCAGCGGGGCTTGAGTCGCGCGTTTAAAAGTATTTAATGGCGTTTGGCATGGCGGACAGGGGGCTTGATGTTGTTGAGTTGCCAAGTCAGTTCATCAATCGTCATGATCCGCGGATTATCGTCCCACTGGCGGCTGTCAGAAAAGTCGGCAACATCCCAGTAATGATTGAGCAGGTCAAGGCCGTCTTTGCTGATGGCAAGGTAGGCGTCTTCATGAACCGCGATTGCCAGGCCAAAGTTGATCAATGCCCGCAAGCGATGCAGAGCCGCCGGATTGCTGAGTAGCTGATGATTGATCAAAACGCCATCGTTATTAAAACGCAGCGGCTCATTGCCAGTCTGGCCCAGCTTTTCCAGCATGGCCAGCCAGACAAAATGCCAATAGCCAAGCTTGATGCTGCCAAATTGCGGCTGCTGGAAATTTTTTCTAAGACTTGCAACCAGCTCACGATGACTGCCATAGCGGCGCAGATCAAAAGAAGCATCGGCAAAGCGGCGCGAGCGTTCATTTTCATGCCAGGAAAAACGCAGATAAAACAGCCGCTGACCATGCAAAACGTTGGCGTAGATGCTTTCGGTCGACTTGGCCTGATTAAAGGCAATCAGTTCATAGTCGCGATTGGGCAATGCGGCAATAATGGCATGGTGAATCTCATGCTGCCAATCGAGGGTTGCTTGCGCGGTCATTTAAAACTCCTCCTCTAGTGATGCTGACTTAATTATAAGCCATAATCACTGCTGCAATGGTATGTTTTAGGACCGCCTTTTGCACAATTGGTTAAGAATGCCTGCTGACTCGATTGATTGGCGGAATAGTTGCCGTCCAATGCGGTATAATAGTTTTTAATGATGTTTTGAAGGGAGTTTTTGCAATGGATACCAAACAGTATAAATTTGTTGGCAAGGACTTTGATATTGAAGCGGCCCCAACCAAAATCGATGGCTATAACGATGAAGACATGACGATGGTTGAAAACGTCAAGGGTCAGATCGAAGCCAATCTAAAAAAACTGAAGAAATTTCAAAAGAAGATGTATTCAAGATCGCGCTATGGCGTTGTCTTGGTCTTTCAAGCACTGGATGCTGCCGGCAAGGATAGTATGATTGCCCACATCTTTTCTGGAATTGATCCGGTTGGGTTTACGGTCAATAACTTCAAGCAGCCCAGCAAGACTGATCTGAGTCACGACTATTTGTGGCGGATCCACCAGAAACTTCCCGAACGCGGGGCAATCGGCGTTTTGAATCGTTCCTACTATGAAGACGTTTTGGTTTCCCGGGTGCATCCTGAACTGATTCTTAATGCCAACCTGCCAAACGTCCTATCGATTGCTGATGTCAACGATGCCTTTTGGGATGGCCGCTACGAAGATATTCGCCAGTTTGAGAAATACTTAACGCGCAACGGTTATGTCGTTTTGAAGTTCTTCTTGCACGTTTCAAAAGGCGAGCAGAAGAAGCGGTTTGAACGGCGCATCACTATGCCGGAAAAGAACTGGAAATTCTCGGCTTCAGACATCAAGGAGCGTCAATACTGGGATGAATACCAGCTGGCCTATGAAAAAGCCATCAACGAAACGGCTACCAAAAAGAATCCTTGGTACGTAATTCCGAGCGACAGCAAGTGGTACTCGCGGCTGGTCGTCTCGGATATCTTGACCAAGCGGTTGGGCAAGCTGGATCTTTCCTTCCCCGAAGTTACTGCTGAGCAAAAGGCTGCCATGGATGATGCGCTGCACCGCTTGGAAAACGAAAAAGATTAATCAGTGAGGAAAAATATGGGCTTGGTAAATTCATTTGATCAATGGCAGAAAATAACCGTACCGCTTGACAGCTATCTTAGTCTCAAACAGCTTAACGATGGTCAGTGTCAATGGGAGCTGATTGAAAAAAAGCATGCGGTACCAGTAATTGCAGACTGGCAGCACCGGCCGGCAAATGAGTTCAGCCATTTGCAGACCAAGCGACTGTACCAGAGCCTGGCGCCGTTGATTCAAGATCAAACGGCGCGCCGCTGGTTTGTAGGTGAGCATCCTTGGTGGGACTGGTCGTTTAATCTAAGGTTTCTAGAAGATCTGACGCCAGACGATCCGCTGAATCAATGGATTGAAGAAATGGCCGACAAGCTGGATGGCTATTTGGAAAAGCAGCGTTATCAGCAGGCATCTGCAATGATGGCCGGAGTGTTAGTTAAAAAGCTGCAGATTTCGCCAGCCCTGATCGAACCATACGCGGTCTATCTAAAAGCCAGCGCGCATCAATTTGCCAAGCGCGGTTTGACGAGCGATCGCCATGTCACGGCAGCTCAGTTAAAAACAGCTGCTCATCATCTCTTAAACCGGCAGTGGGATCGGCTGCAGCTGGATCTCCAGAATATCAATGCCTGGTGGGACTGAGTCTTGTAGAGCGGCGGCTGGTGAAAGGAAATGCTGAGGCGTGAAAGTGATGGGTTATTGGCCAGACAAGTGATCTTGATTAGAAAGCTTTGTTGGCGGATTGAAAAACAGCGCTGGTGGCATGCTGACTATCAATGAATTGATGAATTTAGTTGCACTTGGCGGTAAAGTTTCATACAATAAACCCGTATACTATATACACACCTATTGCGCGACCCCTGCCTGGCTGATCAGTTGGACAGGGGTCGTCTTAGTCTAGGGGAGATTGCAATGAAAAAACGCAGAATTGTTTTGACGGTTGGGGGTATTTTAGCGCTGATTGGGCTGATTTTATTGGTCTGGGATTTTCGGCGCGAACTGATGCTGGTGGTTGACCCAACCGTGGCGCATCGGCATCAATTGATGAAGCTGATTCGTTCGCATGGGGCAGCTGATATCGTGCTGTTAACCATTGTGATTGGCCTTTTGAATGCGATTCCAGGAATGTCCAATTCGCTGCTCTGCATCCTGGCTGGTCTATGCTATGGACCATGGATCGGTTTTGCAATGAACTGGGTCGGCAACGTCTTGGGCAGCTGTCTGGTCGTTGGGCTGATCAAGCACGTCGACGTTTCAAAAAAAATCAAGACCAGTCGCCTGCTGACGGCACTGACCGATCAGCAGCATCCTTTGATTGGTTTGACGATTGGCTACATGATTCCCGTAATTCCCAGCGTTTTGGTTGATTATGCCGGGGTTAGAATGAAACTTGATCGCGGGCATTTTCTGCTGATGATTGCCGGTGGAATGCTGCCAACCTCTTTTTTGTATGCATTTGGCGGTGATGCACTGTTTAATGCTGATTTCAAGCGCTGCAGCGGGGCATTGGTCGCGCTGCTGATTCTGATCGCTATGTATTTCTTGGTTCGACGCCGGATGAAGAAACCGACCAGTCCAGCGGTCTAACGATTCATGAAACTAAAAACACCCCGCTTGGCAGTTGCCAGACGAGGTGTTTTTATAATTGCTATTGATTCAGGTAAGCTAAAAAGCGCTGATAGTCTTGATCGACCTGTTTGGAATATTGAACCGCCCAGTTGGCCAAGCCTTCATCCAGCTGTTTTTGCTTGCGCAGATAGCCGGCAATGCGAGGAGCGGTAGGACTTTGGAAATGCGCCATGGCTAATAAAAAACTGCAGATCTCGGCATAAACGCTCAGACTTTCAAAATCCAAGCGGGTCGCGTCAATTGATTCCTTCATGTCCCGGAATTGGCGCAGGTAGTAGCCGCGACCATCAAAATGCGTACTGCCGAGAAAAGGATCAGAAGCCGACTGCAGAACCTTTTGTGCCGTAACGATCCGCCGTCCAGCATTCAGACTGCTTTTGATGGATTCAGCAACCGGCATGGCCAGCAGATTATAGCGCAGCGGCAAGGCTTCTTTCATCTGCAGGACCAGGTGACTGCCATCAATCCCGGTCAGCAGCAATAAAAAGCAGCGCGTACCAAAACTGCCAACGCCGACGCTGTAGCGAATCACGTCCGAAAGATGGTAGCTGGCCAGCAAAACGCGGATGTCTTCTCTGACGTAGTTGCGATAGCTGTTATAGGCAGCTTGAATCTGTCTGAAAGTGTGGTCGCTGACGTGGCGGGCGCGGGGCGGATTTTCACGGAAGATCAGATGACCACGCGAATTGAGCGTCGTGAATTTTTTGATGACCGTTTCTGAGTTGTTCTTATGGCTCTTTTTGAGAATTCGATCGACGATGCGGCTCATTTCGGCACGATCGTTATCCTCCAGCGAGTTCAGCGTTTGAATCATATCATGAATCTCGTATGAAAAATAAAAGCGCTGCAGCAGAGTGAGCGTCTCGGCATGCTTGACGCCGCGTCGATAAACCTTGCACATGCTGCTTAAGAGCGCTTGCAGCCGATCTGGCTCAAAATTATTCTGCAGGCCAACCAGGTAGGTGCTGACCAAAAGGCGCTTTAAGTCGCTTTCCCAATTGCCGATCCGAGATTCATCAAAATCATTGAGATCAAACAGCAATTTGCGTTCTGGCGAGGCATAGAAGCCATAGTTTCCTAAATGGGCATCGCCATTGATAATGATTGAGATGCCGCTTTGATACTGCTGCTTAAGGTCTTGTTCCATTAATTCCGCGGTGCCGCGAAAAAAGGCGAAGCGGCTGGCGGCCATGCGTTGATGACGCAATGGCAGCAGTTCAGGGATCATCTTGGCTTCGGTCAGCTTGATCAAATTGATTGGATCGCGCTGAACGGGAACGTATTCACCGAGCTTTTCGACTGGGACTTGGCGGCGCTGCAGCTTGCCATCGGTTTCCAGTTCGGCTTTCGTGGCGTTGACCTGGATTTTTTTTAAGTCAAAAACATCCAGAGGCTGATTGAGCATCACTGACAAAACTTCCTTCACATGTTTTTCAGCTGCCATACCGTTCCATGAGCATTGATCCGCTCATCAAAGCCTGCCCAGACCTGACAAGGATCATTGAAGAAACGCAGAGTCAAGACGTGCTCGCCATCATTGACGAAAATCTCGGCTAGCGAATGATCGATAAAAACGTCAAGCTTTAGAGGCTGATCGGCTGGCAGCTTTACGCTTCTTACCGTACCAAAGTCGGGAGCGACAGGTTGGCCGGCATGACTGCGATCTACGCTTAGTTTACCAGTCCGCGTGTCAAAACGCACCTGTAAACCGGCAGAAAGATCCTGGGCGGCTGCTAAAAAGAGCGTGCCGGCTTGGTCGGCGGCGATGTCAACGGTCATCTCAAACTGGCGGCCGGTCTTGATGTGGCTGACGTTGCCATTAAACGATTCAGCCTGGCCGCGCAGTTCTTTCATTGCCGCAACGGGTTTTTGAAGCAGGCGGCCGTTTTGATAGTGCAGTTCTTTAACCTGGCTCAGACAGTTGGCCCAGTTTTCCGTGTCGGTAGGATAGGAAAGATCTGGCAAGCCTACCCAACTGATGGCATAAGCCTTGCCATCTGGCGCGTTGAAGGCCTGCGTGGCATAGACGTCAAAACCATCATCCAGGTTGACGGGAATCTGTGAGCTGTTGATCAGTTTAGCCTTTTCATAGTCGAAATCATCACCGGTCAGATACATGTTTGGGTAGATGTTTTCATAGTCGGCGACCTTTTTATCCAAGCCCTGCGGACAAAAAATCAAAACGGGATGGCCGTCAACGTCGATCAGATTGGGACATTCGCACATATAGCCCATTGAATCGTCCATACAATCAACATAGCCGACTTCTTGCCAACCAGTCGTAAGCTCATCGCTGACCCATAGATCAATGTGGCCTTCTTGAGTGTCTTTTTCTTGTGCACCAATGATGGCGTAGTATTTACCATTATGTTTCAACAACTGTGGGTCTCTAAAATGCTCGCTGATGTGATCGGGATTGACAAACAGTGGCTGGTCCAGCTTGGCTACCTGGTTTTGTTTGTCCAGCCAGGCTCCCAGCTGATAAGGCGTTCTTTGCCAGTCAGCATCACGATGATTGCCGGTATACATTAAGAACAGCCGATCATCAATCACGCGGGCTGATCCTGAATAAGCGCCATGACTGTCATATTCAGTGTCCGGTGCCAGGGCCAGGCCATGATTCTGCCAATGTACCAGGTCCGGTGACGTCATGTGCATCCATGACTTTAGACCATGAGCGGCACCAAATGGGAACGACTGGTAAAAAACGTGCCATTCATTATTGTAATAAGAAAAGCCGTTTGGATCGTTCAGCAAGCCAGAGCTCGGCCGCACGTGATAATGCATCTGATAAGACGAATTGGCGGCCTGTGCCTGCAGTTTCAGCAGTTCCAAGGCGCTGTGCTTTTCATAAGGTAAGTAGCGTTGCTCGCGAGTCCATTCCATAATTTCAACCCCTCTGTCAATTTGAAAGCGCTGTTTTACATTTTAATTTTAAGGAGTTGACGGCTTGATGTCAAACGTTTATCAATCAACGCTTGCGGCCAGTTTCATCTGACAATGAGGAATATTATCCAGCAGGTAGATCTCGGATGTCTGCTTAAAGCCAAAGCTGCCATAAAACTTGGTTAGATAGGCCTGCGCTTCAATCTCAACGTCCAGACCAGGAAAGTGCGTTGAGATATAGTCCAAGACGGCTTTGAGCAGCTGATTGCCCAGCCCCTGCCTGCGGAATTTTTCAACGACCAGCACGCGGCCAAACGTTACGGAGTCTTTTTTTGGCATGATGCGCGCGTAGGCCATCAGCTCATTGGTCTGATCGTCTAAAATCCGCACGTGAAAACATTGGTAGTCTTCGTCATCGACTTCTTGATAATAGCAGGTCTGTTCAACGACAAAAACGCGGGTCCGTTCCTTAAAGATCGTAACCAGTTCTCGCGGCGTCAGTTCATTGGTCTGTCTTACGTCAATCATGATAAAACCTCCTGTAATGTCAGTTTGAATTAGCGTTATTATTTACTTGTAGTCTAAGTATAGGTTTTTAGCAAGCGAGGTGGCAATATGGAGAAAAAAGAATCAATTCCTGAAATGATGCATGCCTGGGCGGTTGTCAAGCCGGGACCAATCGATGGCGAACAATCACCGCTTCAATTTGTCTTAAAGCCAGTGCCAAAGCCAAAACGAGGCGAGGTTCTGGTTAAGGTGTTGGCCTGTGGTGTCTGTCATACTGATCTGCACGTCAGCGAAGGCGATCTGCCGGTTCATCAGCCCAACGTCACGCCTGGTCATGAAATCGTGGGGCAGGTTGTGGCATTTGGCGAAGATACACAGCGCTTTAAGCTTGGCGAGCGGATCGGGATTCCCTGGTTTCGGCATGCGTGCGGGGTCTGCCACTTCTGTCGCTCGGGTCGCGAAAACCTTTGCCCCCATTCATGCTACACAGGCTGGGATCACGATGGCGGCTATGCAGAGTACGTTACGGTACCAGAAGGATTTGCCTATCGAATCCCCGCGCGTTTCGATGACTTGACGGCGGCCCCGCTGCTCTGTGCCGGGATCATCGGCTATCGAGCCTATCTGCGTGCCAACGTTCCGGCAGGCGGTCGCTTGGGTCTGTACGGATTCGGTGGTTCAGCGCACATCACGGCGCAGATTGCGATTAAGCAGGGAATTGAGGTTCACGTCTTTACAAGAGGGAAAGACGCGCAGCAGTTTGCTCGTCAGCTGGGATGTGCCTCCGCGCAGGGTGCGTATGATCAAACGCCGGTACTGCTTGATTCGGCAATCATGTTTGCACCAGCCGGCCAGATGATTCCCAAGGCGCTGGAGAATCTGGTACCTGGGGGAACGCTGGCTTTGGCAGGTATTCATATGAGCGACGTGCCGCAAATGGCCTACCAGGATCATCTCTTTCATGAAAAAGTACTGACCAGTGTTGAGAGCAATACGCGGCGTGACGGTGAAGAGTTTTTGACGCTGGCTGATCGTCTGGATATTCATCCCAAAGTTGCCGAATATCCGCTGGCCAAAGCTGATGAGGCATTGCGGCGGGTTAAGCAGGGCGATATTGACGGTGCCTGCGTCTTAAGAATCGGGACACGCGAATAAATTAAAATTTTTTTAAATTCCACCAGGTGGGCAAAATGCCTTTAAAACGGGAGTATGTGTCAACCCATTGTCATTTTGTTGGTAAAAATAATTGTTAAACGATTGACATTTTGCGAAAAGCAGGTATGATAAATAACAGTAAAAGCGCTTACAGATGTTTTTAACATTTATTTTTATTTGGTTAGCAATGCAATTATTTATCTGGGGAGAGCAATTATGGATCATAAACGAGTCGCCCAAACCGTTGTCAAAGCGGTGGGCAAAGATAACATCGTGGCTGCTGCGCACTGTGCCACGCGGCTTCGTTTGGTGGTCAAGGATGATTCCAAGATCAATCAAAAAATGTTGGATAGCGATGCTGATATCAAAGGGACGTTTGAAACGAACGGTCAATACCAGATCATCATTGGTCCTGGTGACGTCAACAATGTCTATGATGAAATGGTTAAGATTACCGGTTTAAAGGAAATGTCAACCGATGACCTGAAACAGGTTGCGGCTAAGAACCAAAAGACGAATCCGGTGATGGCATTCATCAAGCTGCTGTCTGACATCTTCGTACCGTTGATTCCAGCCTTGGTTGCCGGCGGTCTTTTGATGGCTTTGGACAACGTGCTGGCTTCACCTGGTCTGTTTGGGCCAAAGTCAGTCATTCAGATGTACCCTTCGCTCAAGGGCATTGAGTCAATGGTCAACGTAATGTCGGCAGCGCCGTTTACGTTCCTGCCAATTCTGGTTGGGATTTCTGGTGCCAAGCGGTTTGGTGCCAACCCATTCTTGGGTGCGGTTGTTGGTATGATGATGACCTCACCGCTGCTGCAGGCGGGTCACTTCTGGAACGTCTTTGGACTGCACGTTTCAATGCAGCCTTACACGGGCCAGGTTATTCCGGCATTGGCTGCAGTTTGGCTGTTGTCGATCTTTGAAAAATGGTTCCACAAGAAGCTGCCAAGCGCGGTTGACTTCACGTTTACGCCGCTGCTGTCGATTCTGTTGACTGGTTTTCTGACGTTTACCATTGTGGGTCCGGTTATGCGGGATCTTTCCGACTGGATCACGGCTGCGATTGTTTGGATCTACAACACGCTTGGCTGGGTCGGAACTGGTATCTTTGGTGCCTTCTACTCACCAATCGTTTTGACGGGTCTGCACCAAAGCTTCCCAGCCATCGAAACGCAATTAATCTCGGCCTTTAAGTCGGGAACTGGCTACGGTGACTTCATCTTTGTCGTTGCTTCCATGGCTAACGTTGCGCAAGGGGCTGCGACGACGGCGGTCTACTTCCTGACCAAGAACAAGAAGATGAAGGGTCTTTCCAGCTCAGCCGCTGTTTCAGCACTGCTGGGGATTACTGAACCGGCAATCTTCGGGGTTAACCTGAAATTGAAGTTCCCATTCTTCTGTGCTTTGATTGGCTCATGTGTTGCCAGTGCATTGGCCGGTATGTTCCACGTTATTGCCGTATCGCTTGGCTCGGCTGGTTTCATTGGCTTCCTTTCGATCAATGCCAAGTCGATTCCGCTTTACGTCCTTTGTGAGCTGATCAGTTTTGCCATTGCATTCTGTGTCACGTTCTTCTATGGCAAGGCCCACCGCAACCTGATCGATCCAGTTACCGAAGCTGAGGCTGATGCTGAAGCCAAGGCAGTTGAGGTTCAGGCTGAGGCAACGGCTGCTGAGCCTGCTGGTGCCGTTAAGAGTGAAGAAGTGCTGAGCCCAGTTGATGGCAAGGTAGAAGATCTGTCCAAGGTTAAAGATGAGGTCTTCTCCCAAAAGATGATGGGTGATGGCGCGGCTGTCGTACCAAGCGATGGCACCATCTACTCACCGGTTGATGGTAAGATTACCGTTGCTTATGCTACTAAACATGCATATGGCATTACGTCTGATGATGGGGCCGAAATTTTGATCCACGTTGGTTTGGACACGGTTAACCTGAAAGGCGAACACTTCACCAGTGCAGTTGAGCAAGGCCAAACCGTTAAGCGCGGTGACAAGCTGGGGACGGTTGATCTCAAGGCTGTTGAAGAGGCTGGCTACGATACTACGGTAATGGTCGTTGTAACCAATACGGCCAGCTACGCCAAGGTTGAACATGTTGCAGAAGGCGAGATCAAGCACGGTGAAAGGCTGATTGAAGTTGCCAAATAACGACTAAACATCTTTGCATTAATGCTAAAACCGCTCGATGACTGGGAATCGGGCGGTTTTTGATTTACTTGGCAACGATAGCGACTGGAGAACAGCATAGTGATGGATGATAATGTTATTCAGATAGAAAAAACATTGATCAATATCAGACCGTGTTAATCCAAAATAATGATAGAATTAGGTATAAATTGATTTTCTATATTAGCAGGAGGAAAACATGACCTATCCACAATTGAACCTGGCAGATGCCAAGGGACCTAAAGCAACCATCAAGACCAATCATGGTGACGTAACCATTCAGCTGTTCCCAGATCAGGCACCCAAGACGGTTGAGAACTTCACTACGCTGGCCAAGCAGGGCTACTATGATGGGGTAACGTTCCATCGGGTGATTCCCGAATTCATGATTCAAGGCGGTGATCCAACCGGGACTGGAGCTGGCGGGCAAAGCAGCTTCGGCGCACCGTTTGAAGATGAATTCAGCCGGGAGCTTTTTAACTTCAATGGCGCGCTGTCAATGGCCAATGCTGGTCCTAATACCAACGGCAGCCAATTCTTTATCGTCAGTGCTACACAGGTACCTGGCAATATGATTGGTCAAATGAAGCAGCTGGGCTGGCCGGCCGAAGTCGTAGCCAATTACGAAAAGAATGGTGGCACGCCATGGCTTGATGGGCACCATACCGTCTTTGGCCAGGTAATCAGCGGCATGGACGTGGTTGATGAAATCAGCCGGGTTGCTCGTGATGCTGCTGACAAGCCCAAAGAAGACGTTGTAATGACGACGGTTGAAATTACTGAAGAATAATATAGATACGATACTGCTAACGGCTTGCTTGAGCTGATTAGCAGTATTTTTTATTGCTGCTGATTAACTTTTAAATGTAAAATGCCTAATTGATCAATCAATCGAAAAATTTTTAGTTTTTTTGAAATTAATTAAAGATTGTGCAAAAGTTTCAAAAAGATTAAAACAGCTTAGGAAAGGCATTTTAATGGGGGATTATAAGGAATTCTTATAAGCTCTATTTGTTTTGACTATATCTAATTATGCAGAGTAAAGTTGGAATCGTAAAAAAGCAACAACGCTTACATCACTTTGTTTATATCGCATGTTGAATTCAATTGGAGGTTTTAATATGCCAGAATTTCGTACTGAAGAAGATACTCTAGGTCCAGTTCAAATCCCTGCTGATGCTTTGTGGGGTCCCCAAACTGAACGGAGCCGTCACAACTTCCCAACTGGCCAATACATGCCAATCGCCATCATTCGTGCATTGCTGAACATTAAAAAAGCAGCTGCACAAGCTAACATGGAAACCAACGCTATTTCAGAAGAAAAGGGCAGTCTGATCGTTAAAGCCGTTGACGAACTGTTGGCCTTAAGCGATGAAGATCTGCGCAAAGACTTCCCATTGAAGGTCTACCAAACCGGTTCTGGTACGCAGACCAACATGAACACTAATGAAGTCGTTGCTCACAAGGCCATGCAGATCAACCCTGACGTAGAGATTCTGCCTAACGATGACGTCAACAAGGGTCAAAGCTCAAACGACACGTTCCCAACGGCAATGAACGTCGTAGCCTTGGAAGCCTTGGATAAGCTGAAGCCAGCCGTACAGCACCTGATTGACGAACTGAAGATCAAGCAGGACAAGTACTGGGAAACGGTTAAGGTTGGCCGGACTCACCTGCAGGATGCCGTTCCATTGACTTTTGGCCAAGAAGTCTCTGGCTATGTGGCTGCGCTTGAACATGACCTGAAGTACATTGAACAGCTCGAACCAACGCTGGAAGAACTGGCAATTGGTGGTACGGCTGTTGGCACTGGTCTGAACGCCGCTGAAGGCATGCCTGAAAAGATCGCTGAAAAGCTCAGCCAGGCATATGGTCTGAAGCTGACTGCCAAGAGCAACAAGTTCTACGGCCTGTCGCACCACTCTGGTCTTAACGTGGTTCACGGTGCCTTGAAGACGCTGGCAGCTGACATGTTCAAGATTGCCCAAGACATCCGGTTCCTGGCTTCTGGTCCACGGGCTGGCTATGGCGAACTGCACATTCCTGCCAACGAACCAGGCTCTTCAATCATGCCCGGCAAGGTTAACCCAACTCAAGCTGAAGCCGTTACGATGGCTGCTCTGCGGGTCTTTGGCAATGATGTGGTCGTTTCAACTGCCTCCTCACAAGGCAACTTTGAAATGAACGTCTTCAAGCCAGTTATGATCGATGCATTCTTGGAATCTGCCGACTTGCTGACGGGTACGACGATGGGCTTTGCCGACAAGATGATTCATGGCTTAACGGTTAACGAAAAGCGGATGAAGGAACTGCTGGACAACTCGCTGATGACGGTGACGGCACTTTCTCCACACATTGGCTACCATGACAGTGCCAAGATTGCTCAAGCCGCTGACAAGGCCGGCAGCACGCTGAAGGAAGCTGCCTTGAAGTCTGGCAAGGTTACTGAAGAACAATATGACGAATGGATGGATCCGCTGAAGATGACCAACGCTGATCGTCATGACTACGAAGACTAATCAAAGGAGCTGCAAAATGGCACAATTTCAAACCACGCCGGTCAGTCAACTGGCAGACAGCTATGATGCGGTAATCGTTGGTTCTGGCGGTACCGGTCTGGCAGCTGCAATTCAAGCCCATGAACTGGGAATGAACGTAGCCGTACTGGAAAAAGAAGAACAGCTTGGCGGTAATACCAACCGAGCATCTTCTGGGATGAACGCCGCCGAGACCAACGTTCAGCTCAATCATGGCATTATTGACAACATCAATGACTTCTACCGGGAAACCTACAAAGACGGTGGCAAGCTCAATGATAAGGATATGCTGGGATTCTTCGTCGTTCACTCGCCACTGGCAATCGACTGGCTGGCTGATCATGGCATCAAGCTGGAAGACGTTACGATTACTGGCGGGATGTCTAAAAAGCGGACGCACCGCCCAGCTTCCATGGCGCCAATTGGTGGATTCCTGGTTAAGAGCCTGCTGGATGTAGCGGCTCAAGAGAAGATTCCGGTCTTCAACAAGGTAAAGGTCGAAAAGCTGGTCAAAAACGATCAAGGCGCAGTTGCCGGCGTAGTTGCCAGTGTTGATGGTCAAACCAAGCAGATCAATGCCAAGGCCGTCTTACTGGCAACTGGTGGCTTTGGGGCCTCCAAGGAATACATCAAGCGCTACCGTCCAGATCTGGCCGACTATAAGACGACCAATCAGCCAGGTGCAACCGGTGATGGCTTGAAGCTGGCTGAAGAGGTTGGCGCTCAGTTGACGCAGATGAATTTCGTTCAGGTTCACCCAACCGTTCAGCAAGACAATCCACATGTCTACCTGATTGGTGAAGCCGTTCGTGGTGAAGGGGCAATCCTGGTTAACTTCCAAGGCAAGCGTTTCGTCAACGAGCTGAACACGCGTAAGATCGTCTCAGAAACGATTACCGCTCTGCCAGAACACAGTGCCTATCTGATCTTTGACCAAGGTGTGCGCGATCATGCCAAGGCCATTGAATTCTACGACAAGGTTGGTCTGGTCGTTCATGGCGACACGATTGAGGATCTGGCTAAGAACCTGAAGATGGATCCAGCTGTCTTGAAGAACACGGTTGAAACTTGGAACCAGGCTGTCAAAGCTGGCGACGATAAGGAATTCGGCCGGACGACGGGGATGGATCGCGATCTGTCCAAGCCAGGCTACTTTGCCATTCATATCGCACCTGCCATCCACTACACGATGGGTGGAATTCACATCAATACCAAGACGCAGGTACTTGATGGCAATGGTGACGTTATTCCTGGCCTGTATGCAGCTGGTGAGGTTTCTGGCGGCCTGCACGGCAACAACCGGGTCGGTGGCAACTCAATCGCTGAAACGATCATCTTTGGTCGTCAGGCTGGTCAACAAGTAACGGTTTATGCTCGCGAACATTAATTTTCTGCTTTGAGTAGCGTACGCGGGTCTGAATAAATTAATATGCGACAGGGTTGGTAGGATATTGCCCTGTCGTATTCTTAGCCATTATTTTGTTGAAATTATCACAAGAAGCGTGTACAATACTAAAATTTGTTGGAAAATTTTGAAAATAGTGCTGCAAGTGCTGTTTCAGTCGAGTAGAGAGGAAAATCAGATATGTCAAAAGTTATGCTGGTTGGCGATGGTGCAGTTGGTTCTGCTTTTGCCAACGATTTACTGCAACACGTAAGTTTAGATGAATTGATCATTGTTGATCGTAAGACGCAAAAAGCGGCCGGCGATGCAATGGATCTGGAAGACCTGGCCATGTTCGATGGAACGACGGTGGTTCGCGCTGGCAAGTATGAAGATGCAGCCGATACCGACGTTGTAGTCATCACGGCGGGGATTCCGCGCAAGCCCGGCGAGAGTCGTTTAGACCTGGTCAACAAAAACGTTGGCATTTTAAAGACGATTATCGACCCAATCGTTAACAGCGGCTTTAAGGGAATCTTTGTCGTTGCTTCCAACCCAGTTGATATTTTGACGACGCTGACGCAGCGGATCTCTGGTTTTCCAAAGAACCGGGTTATCGGTACGGGGACCTCGCTTGATACGGCCAGACTGCGAGTTGCACTTGCCAAACGCTGTCATGTGCCTGTACGCGAAATCAGCGTTGACGTATTAGGCGAGCATGGTGATACGTCGTTTGCCAACTTTGATGAAGCAACGATTGCCGGCAAGCCTTTAAAAGAGTTTGCTGATGTCAGTGATGAAGAGCTTGCAGAGATGCAGTCTGGGGTCAAGAAAAAAGGTGGTGCGATTATTCGTTCCAAAGGTGCTACCTATTATGGCGTTGCCCGCTGTCTGTCTTTGATTTGTGAGGCCATCATCTTCAATCGTTCAATCGTTTTGCCATTATCGGCGCCTTTGAATGGTCAGTATGGCATCAATGATCTGTACTTAGGGACACCAGCTTCCGTTAACCGGACTGGAATTCGTTATGTCATTGAAACGCCGCTTTCTGAACGCGAGGTAGCGGCAATGCAGTATTCTGCCGCCAAGATGAAAGAAGTCTTGGATGGCGTTGAGCTTTAGATTAGGATTTTGAGACAACCTTATTTGGAGGAAATATCACAATGGGTTTAGCAAAAGTTAAGTATAAGGGCTTTATTGCCCCATTAATTATCGGGCTGCTGATCTGGTTCACGGCTCCGGTTCGACCAGCTGGCGTTTCAGTTGCTGCCTGGCATATGATGGCGATCTTTATTGCGACGATTGCTGCCTGCATTACGCAGCCACTGCCAATTGCCGCGGTAACGCTGATTGGCTTTACTGTCATGGTACTGACCAAGCTGGTACCAATGGACGATGCATTGACGGCCTTCAGCAATTCGTCTTCTTGGCTGATTGCCATGGCCTTTATGTTGGCACGTGGGATCATCAAGACTGGTCTGGGTCACCGAATTGCCCTGTATCTGATCAAGGCTTTTGGTAAAAAGACGCTTGGTCTGGCTTATGCCGTTGGGGGAATCGATCTGATCACGGCGCCAGCTACGCCTTCCAACACGGCCCGTGCCGGTGGGATCGTTTACCCACTGGTTGAATCCTTGGCCAAGACGTTTGGTTCCGAACCAAATGACGATTCACGCAAAAAAATCGGGGCGTTCCTGACGTTCTCTGAATTTAACAGCAACATCATCACTTCGGCTATGTTTATGACGGCCCTGGCACCTAACCTGGTTATCGTTGCCTTGGCTAAGACGATGAAGATTCACATTACCTGGCTGGGCTGGTTTACGGCTAGTGTCGTACCTTGTTTGCTGCTGTTTATCCTGGTGCCATTCGTGATCTACAAGATGTATCCGCCTGAGATCAAAGAAACGCCAAATGCTCGTGAATGGGCTGATAAGAGTCTGCGTGAAATGGGACCAATGAAGGTTTCCGAAAAAGTTATGGCTGGTGTCTTCATCTTAACGATTATTTTGTGGATGATGTCCAATACGCTGGGCATTGAAGCCTCATTTGTTGCCTTTCTGGCCATTTCGCTGCTGCTGATCTTTGGGGTGTTGACTACTAAGGATCTGCTGAGTGAAACGGGTGCTTGGAACGTATTGATCTGGCTTTCAATCCTGGTCTTCATGGCGGGCGAGCTTTCCGAAATGGGCTTGATCAAGTGGCTGTCGAAATCGATTGCCAGTGGCCTGCATGGTATGAACTGGGTTGCAGTGCTGGCAATTCTGATGGTTATCTACTTCTATGCCCACTATCTGTTTGCTAGTGCCACGGCGCATGTTACGGCTTTGTACGCACCATTTGTTGGTGTGGCAATCTCAGCCGGTGCTCCAGCTATGCTTGCGGCAATGCTGTTGGCATTCTGTTCGGCAATCATGGCTTCGACTACTCACTATGCCAACGGTCCTGCTTCCATTTTGGCAAGCTCCGGTTATGTTAAGCAGGGTGAATGGTGGCGCATGAGCTTTGTCTTGGGTCTGCTTTATCTGGTAGTCTTCTTGACGGTAGCACCTCTTTGGATGAAAGTTATCGGCATGTGGTAGACATGCAAAAAAGCGATCCGGTTGGGGTCGCTTTTTTTGCATCGAAAGGAAAGATTATGAAATTTATTACATCAGATCACGTACGTCTGGATTATGAGGATGAAGGAACTGGCTATCCGGTTATATTGGTCAGTGGATTGGGAATGTGCAAGGAAATCTGGCGGCCGACCAAGGAATTTTTGTTGCAAAACGGCTATCGGGTGGTTACTTTTGATGCACGCAATCAAGGCGCCTCTGAACATACTTTTAAGGGTGCGCGCATCTCGCGGCATGCAATCGATGTTTATGAATTGCTGCAGAGTCTGTCGATTGAGCATTGCTTAGCAGTGGGGCATTCAATGGGCGCTTCGACGATGTTTGGCTATGTCTCATTGTTTGGCCGTGGTCAGTTGGATGGCCTGATTGATATTGACCAAAGCCCTAAGATGATTAATGACGAGACGTGGCATTATGGCTTTAAGGACCTGACCTGGGATGAATTCCCGGCAGCACTGAAAATGCCGCTTGGCCGCGCTGCTGCCGTCAAGATTGACGAGGCTACGGTTAATGCCGTTCGGCAGGCCAATACCCTGCATCCGTATGACGAAAGTGCCAATTACAATTTTGCGATTGACCATGCCTTCCAGGACTGGCGCGATATCATTGCTTTGATGCCGGTACCATTTTTGGCGGTTGCCGGTGAAAAGTCGCCATACTTTAATCCTGATTTTTTGCAGGCCATTCAGATCCTAAATGAAAAAGCGCAGATACAGGTCGTTGCTAATGCCGGGCATGCTGTGATGGCAGAACAACCGACTGCTTTTAACGAGATTTTGGCGCGATTCGTTAAATGCGTCCAATAGAAAACGCCGTCTGCAGCAGACGACGCATAAAGATCAGTTGTTGTCCAATTCCAGCAGGACTCGGTTGGCTACGGCCTCATTGGTAATAATGTCGGTTAAGAGACTGCCGCGTAAGGCTCCCAGCATGGCGCGGGCCTTAAACTTGCTTTTAACGACGCCAATCCGGCAAGGTACCTCTAAAAGTGCGGCTACGGAGGCACCAAATAGTTTGTCGCTCTTTGGCGTTAGAATCTGACCATCAATGTTGTAGGGGCGACCGTAAAGCATACCGACGATTTCTTGACGATCAACGTTTTTGAAAATTTCGTTAAGACTTTGATGCCAGACCCGAATGCTGTTGACTGAGTCGATCGTGCCAATACCGGTAAAAAGCATGTCCATCTTACCGCACTGTTCAAAGACGTTAGCCATGGCTGGTTCATTTTTAAGCTGTTCTCTGACGGTGTCGTTGAGAATGTAAAGTGGAGCTGGAATGGTCAGGTAGCTGGATCCGTACTTGGCGGCGGCGCGCTGAACCAATGGCGTTGCACCGATTGCTGAGCTGTACTTGAGATTGTCGCCCATAAATTGGGTAAAGATCAGGTCATCACGGACGTCGGTTTGAAAACGATTGATGATGTTCATCAGCGTTCCGCCCCAGCTGACGCCAACGATTTCGCTGCCTTTAATATGGCGCTGAATCTCCGCCGCGGCAAAGTCGATGATATTTTCGATGTCAGCGTTGGTCGTGGCGGCGTCTTTGATGATCATCGTGTTGGTATGCGGAAAGAGCTCCGCAAAACGAGTCTCTAATTCAGTGTTGCGATCGATTGGTGAATTGATGGTGATTCTAACGATGCCAGCCGCACGTGCCTCATTTAAAGCCTTGGTAATCAGATAACGGCTTAATTGGTATTTTTCTGACAGTTGGGTGATGGTCAGCTGGCCAAGATAATAGTCGCGGGCAATATCAGCCAGTTGACCTTGTTGAGTGATGTCATTCATGCAAATGAGCCTTCTTTCTAAAAATCGATATAAGTCCCTTTTAATAATATCAAACTTTTTTAATTTTGAAAAAATATTATAACTGTTTGAAAAAGTTAAAAAGAGAGTGTAAAATTATCAACGAGAGGTTTGAAATTTAGATGAGTTTGAGAATTTGATAACTTGAAGGGATGATTAGATGACTTCAGAAGAAGATGCTATTCTTCGCCTGCATCAAGCCCATACTGGGATGCTGAACATTAAGTCAGAGTTTGACATTGAGGATCGTGCTGATCTACAAAAGGCTTATACGCCCGGAGTTGCGGTCTTATCGAGAATGATTGCCGAAAAGCCGGAACTCAAAGACAAGTTTACGGTCAGCGGCAAGCTGGTTGCCTTGATTACTGATGGGACGGCCGTACTGGGACTGGGTAACGTCGGCCCGGCTGCCGGCCTGCCGGTTATTGAAGGGAAAGCCTTGCTGTACAAGGATCTGGCCAATATCAACGCCATTCCGCTGGCAGTTGATCAGGTCAGCCCAAAAGAAATCATCAAGACGATCAAAAACATCTCGCTATCGTTTGCTGGCATTCATCTTGAAGACATTGCCGCACCACGCTGTTTTGAAATTGAAAATGCCTTGAGCGAAGAGCTGGACATACCAGTCTATCATGACGATCAAGAAGGCAGTGCCATTGTGGTTTTAGCTGGTTTGATCAATGCTGCCAAGGTCGTTGGCAAAAAGCTGACGGATCTGCGCGTCGTAATCAATGGTGTTGGTGCCTCTGGACTGGCAACGGCGCGCCTGCTGTATGCGGCCGGCGTCAAGCACTTGACGCTGGTTGACGTTCACGGCGTTATTACCAGTGAGGATTACCGTGCCAATGATTATCAGCGTGTGTTTGCCGCTAAGCTGGGAACGCCGCAAAATATGGAAAATCAAAATATTCATGATGCCATCAAGGGACAGGATGCCTTTATCGGGCTTTCAACCGGTAATGTCATCAATCGTCATGACGTCAAGCAGATGAATGAGCAGCCAATCATCTTTGCTCTGGCAAATCCGCATCAGGAAATCGCGCCTGAAAAAGCTAAGGAAGCCGGAGCAGCCGTAATTGCTACTGGATCCAGCCAATACCCTAATCAGGTCAATAACATTCTGGCTTTTCCCGGACTGTTCAAAGGCTTATTGGCCAGCGGCTTGAAAAAGGTTGACATGGATCTGCAAAAAGCGGTTGCTCAGGCACTGGCCAGCGTAGTTGCGGAACCGACTGCTGAAAATATCGTTCCCAGCGTCTTTGATGAGCGCGTCGTCCCAACCGTAGCAAAAGCGGTTGTTGATTATGCCAGTCAATCAAAATAAAAAGGAGTCGTCCTATGGAAAATCACATTGTTGATCTGCATCTGAGTGATCGAGCTACCCGGCAGAAATGGCAGCAGTTTTTGGAATCGTTGGGAATTCATAACTTTTCGGATGCTGAGGTCGACAAGATCGATTTTACTCTGGGACTGCTTGATGAACAAGGCCAGTTGGTTGGTACGGGATCAGCTGCCGGCAATGTCTTGAAATACATTGGCGTCTGCAACAAAGAAGCCGTGCCGGGAGCCAGGTTCAATGCTATTGTCAGTGCCTTGACGAATCGACTCTTTCAAGAACATCGCTTTCATTTGTTTGTCTTTACTAAGGCCAGATATTCCGCAAGCTTTCAGCACCTCGGCTTTAAGGAACTGGCTCATTCGGATGTCGCTGCCTTTTTGGAAACCGGCGATCCGAACGTTGATGATTATTTAGCCGCTGTTCCACGTGTGGACGGACAAGCGACTAAAAAAGTGGCGGGCATCGTTATGAATGCCAACCCCTTTACCAATGGTCATCGCTACTTGGTCGAGCAGGCAGCTAAAGAAAACGATCTGGTCTATGTCTTTGTAGTCAATACGGATCTGTCGCTGTTTAAGACCAGTGAACGATTCGAACTGGTAAAAGCGGGGACGGCTGATCTAAAAAACGTTATTGTCGTTGACGGTGGCGATTATATGGTCAGCTATGCCACTTTCCCAGCCTACTTTTTGGAATCAGCCGACCAGACGATTCGCTACCAGACAACTTTAGATGCCCGCGTCTTTCGCGATACGATCGCACCGGCACTCAATATAAAGACGCGTTATGTTGGCAGCGAACCGTTATCACGGACGACTGGAATCTATAATCAAGTTTTGCAGCAGGAACTGCCGCCTAAAGTTGCGTTAAAGATTATTGATCGCAAGACGGCAACTAATGGAAATTATATTACCGCAACTGAGGTACGCAAATGCATCAAGGATGGCAATCTCGATGCCATCGTGGGGCTCGTCCCAGCAACGACGCAGAAGTTCGTTGAAGACCATGTTGCGATACTTCAAGAGCGGATCAAGGAAGGAATGAACATCAATGGAAATTAAGGAAACCGCAGTAGCTGGTACCTTGGAATCATCTGATATTCAAATCATGCTGTCCAAGGGTACGGATGGCATTGCGATTGATTTGGAATCAGACGTTGCCAAGCAGTTTGGCACCCAGATCAAGAAGGTCATCACTGAAACGCTGACGGCAATGGGAATTCAAAACGCTAAGGTTAAGGCCGTTGACAAGGGCGCCTTGGATTGTGTAATCAAGGCCCGCACGATTGCCGCAGCGCAACGTGCTGCCAAGACGACTGATGAACCTGCATGGGAGGTATTGTAAGCATGGCTGAAATTAAAGAACGCTTGCGCCGGACGATGATGTTCGTACCTGGCAACAACCCAGCAATGGTTAAGGATGCTGGTATCTATGGTGCCGACTCCATCATGTTCGACTTGGAAGATGCCGTTTCAATGGCTGAAAAAGATGCTGCTCGTGACTTGGTTTACGAAGCTTTGCAAACGCAAGACTATGGCGACGCGGAACTGGTTGTCCGGGTCAATGGTCAAGACACGCCATACTATGCTAATGACGTTCGGGCCATGGTTAAGGCTGGGATCGACGTTGTCCGGCTGCCAAAAGCAGAAGATGCCGAAATGGTTAAGAAGCTGGATGCTGACATCACGGCTGCCGAAAAAGAATTTGGCCGTGAAGAAGGCTCAACGATGCTGATGGCTGCCATTGAAAGCGCCAAGGGGGTTATCAACGCCTACCAAATCGCTTCGGCATCTGATCGGATGATGGGAATTGCGCTGTCTGCCGAAGACTACACGACTGACATGAAGACGCACCGCTACCCAGATGGTGCCGAACTTGAATTTGCCCGCAACATGGTTCTGCATGCTGCCCGGGCGGCTGGTGTAGCTGCCTTTGACACGGTCTTCACCAACATGAACGACACGGAAGGCTTCTACCGTGAAACTGAATACATTCACCAGCTTGGCTTTGACGGCAAGTCGCTGGTTAACCCACGTCAAATTCCAATGGTTAACAAGGTTTACGAACCAACCAAGAAGGAAATCGAAAACGCCAAGAACGTTGAAAATGCTATTAAGGAAGCCAAGCTCAAGGGTTCCGGCGTTATTTCCATGAACGGTCAAATGGTCGACCGTCCAGTTGTGCTGCGTGCTGAACGGGTGATGCGCCTGGCTAAGGCATCCAACCTGATTGACGAGGAGGGAAACTACATTGAAAAATAATGTAAATCGCGAACTGCCAGAAGATCTGATGAAGCAGCTCGACTACAAGCCATTTGAAACTACCGAAATCGGCCATCCCGAGGTTCAACGGGTTGCGCCTAAGGTTACTGTAACGACTGGTGACGACAAGGTTGTTGAATCACTGGAAGACGTTGTTAAAAAGACCGTTAAAGACGGCATGACGATTTCTTTCCACCACCACTTCCGTAACGGTGACTTTGTCTTCAATCAAGTAATGGACATCATCTTGAAGCTGGGGATCAAGGACCTGACGCTGGCACCATCCTCACTGACTGGTGTCATGAACGACAAAGTGATTGAAGCCATCAAGGCCGGTACGATTACCAACATTACCAGTTCAGGGATGCGTGGCTCTTTGGGCGACTTTGTATCTCATGGTGGCTTAAAGAACCCTGTTATCTTCCGTTCGCACGGTAACCGGGCGCGTTCAATCGAAAACGGCAACATCAAGATCGACGTTGCCTTTCTTGGGGTACCAAACTCAGATGCGCTGGGTAACGCTAATGGGATGAATGGTGATGCCGTCTTTGGCTCATTGGGCTATGCTTTGATGGATGCTCAATATGCTGACAAGGTCGTCTTGCTGACTGACAACATTGTCGACTACCCTAACACGCCAGCTTCAATCAAGCAGACGCAGGTTGACTACGTTGTTAAGGTTGACAAGGTGGGTGACCCTGACAAGATCGGTTCTGGAGCTACTCGTTTCACTAAGGACCCTAAGGAATTGAAGATCGCCTCAATGGTAAACGAAGTGATCGTCAACTCACCATACTTCAAGGATGGCTTCTCCTTCCAAACTGGTTCTGGTGGTGCAGCCCTGGCCGTTACGCGGTTCCTGCGTCAATCCATGATCGATGCCGGCATCACGGCTTCATTTGCTCTGGGTGGGATTACCTCGCCAACGGTTAAGCTGCTTGAAGAAGGCCTGGTCAAGAAGGTAATGGACGTTCAAGACTTTGACAAGGGTGCGGCTGCTTCCATGAAGAACAACCAAAACCAACAAGAAATTGATGCTTCCTGGTATGCTGATCCTGACAACAAGGGGGCCATGGTTGACCAGCTTGACGTTGCCATTTTATCTGCTCTGGAAATCGACACCAACTTCAACGTTAACGTTATGACGGGTTCTGATGGCGTGATTCGTGGGGCGATTGGTGGTCACCAGGATGCTGCTACCTCTAAGCTGACGATTATTTCGGCTCCATTGGTTCGTGGTCGGATTGCTACGGTTGTTCCAGATGTAACGACGGTAGTTACGCCAGGCGAATCCGTTGACGTACTGGTTACTGAATACGGGATTGCCATCAACCCTCGTCGCAAGGACCTGCAGGATGCCCTGAGCAATGTTCCTGGTCTGCCAGTCTACGATATTCATGATCTGCAAAAGCTGGCTGAATCCAAGGTTGGCAAGCCAGAACCACTGCAGTTTACTGATCGGACGGTGGCACTGGTTGAATACCGTGATGGAACGATTATTGACACGATCAAGCAGGTTAAGGACTAATTAGTCTAAACTGATTAAAATTTTAAAAACCGCGGCTGGCATTTAAAATCAGTCGCGGTTTTTTACCAAAATTGAGGATATGATTTATGGAACAGACAAGCGCTAAGCTGGTTAATGATGCAATTAGAGCAATGATTTATGAAGTCTCCGTCAACCCCAAGCCTGGACTGGTGGATCCGGTATCTTCTGGCCCACACCCTGATATGGATGTATTCTTATTTATTGACAGTGCCCTTAGTTTGCATCATTATTTTGAACAAAGCGTTGATTTGGGAATGAATTTTACAGCGACTGATCTGACGCTTATGTTTAAAAAACTGCGAACTTTTGGGATTGAAGCCGAAAAGACGATGTTTAAGGCAACCAATGGCATTAATACGCATAAGGGCGCGGTTTTTTCGCTCGGTGTCCTGACGTGTGCCGAAGCTTACCGTATCAAGCATCCCCAGTTGGATCTGACCACGATCGTTAAACGGATGCTTAAAGGATTGACAGCCAGTGATTACGATATTGAAAAGCTGCATGCCAAGCCCGTTGAACAGCTGACGGCCGGTGAAAAAGAATTTCTGCGCTATGGCATCAAAGGTATTCGTGGTGAGGCTGAGGCTGGCTATCCAACCGTAATGCAGATTGGCGTGCCAGCACTGAAAAAAAGCCAGGGAACAACGATGCAGCGCTTGTTGGATACGTTTATGCATATCGTCGCGCAGACTGAGGACACCAATCTGATCAAACGGGCTGGTCGTCATGACGTTGTTGAAGAGGCTCATCAACAGGCAAAAAGATATTTAGAGCTGGGCGGCACGCAGACGCAGGCCGGCCGCGACTATCTGGCACGGCTCAATCAAGAATATCTGCTCAACAACTACAGTCTGGGCGGTTCGGCCGATCTGCTGATATTAACGATTTTTATTGGTCTGCGTCAAGGAATCTTACGGCCAGAAGCCATGCAATCTGAAGGGATGATTTGATGAATACGCGGGATCTGCAGTATTTTCAAGCATTGGTCAAGTATAAAAACTACACGCGCGTCGCCAAGGAATTCGGCGTCTCGCAGCCAACCGTTACTCAGGCAATCAAACGATTAGAAAAAGAATTTGATGCTCAATTAGTCTATACGGATCGTGCTCACCGGCAAAACATGATTACGCGCAGCGGTCAGCTTTTGGCGGCCAGTGCTAAGGCTATCAATGAACAGATCTCGCTGGCCCATCATTCGATCGATCTGGTTCAAGAACGGCAGATTCGCTTTGGCCTGCCGCCGATTATCGGCAAGCTTTTGGTAGCCAAGATTGCCAAGAAAGTACCGGGATCCATCATGCGGCGCGTTCGGATCTGTGAAGCCGGCTCCCAGGAACTGCTGTCCAAGCTGCTTAAAGGTGAGATTGACGTTGCCATGCTGGGGTCAGTGGCACCGCTGGATGAAGAAAAGGTCTATGTACAGCTCCTAACCAAACGTCCATACAGTATTATGGTCAGTGCCAAAAGTCCCTTGGCACAGCGAAAAAAGATCAGTTTTAAGGAACTGGCCAATCAGCATTTCATTACCTATGACAAGCAGTACGTTCATGTGGCCGCAATGCGTTCCTACTTTGCCTATGCGCATATCAAGCCAACTGTAGCCGTCTACAAGGTACCTGATATTTCATGGGTTAAGGAATTGGTCAGAGAAAACGTGGGGATTGCCTTAATGGTCCGGGATGCCGCTAAAAATGAGACGGGCATCGTGCCATTGGAGATTGACGACCCATTGCCAGAATGGTTCTATATCTCACTGGCAATTCGCAATGGCTACGTCCTTAGTGATGAAGAGCAGCACTTTGTAAAACTGTTGGGCCAAGTTGCTAAAGAAGACGAATAGTAAAGCTGAATGAGGCTTGGTATCTGAAATCGGATACTGGGCCTTTTTTTCATGACTGGTGACCATTAAAATATTTTTTTCGTTCAAGCAGCTTTAATCGTTTTATAATGATAAGAAGTTTGACAATTTTTGATATCCCGACTAAGGAGCGATTTAAATAATGAGAAAACTGCCGATCGAACAAGGCCAGCCCAAAAGCGATAATGAGGATCTCAGCAACTATCGTCATCATATGGCGATTCACTGGCATGACTTCTACAGCAGCGACAATGTAACCCCCGCCCAAAAAGCCAATTTGGTTGAGCGTTCGACGATTGTTGGGCGCATTGGCATCATGATGCTGGCTTGTGGCACGGGAGCCTGGCGAGTACGCGACTCGATGAACGTGGTCTCTCAAAAGCTCAATATGACCTGTTCGGCTGATATTGGTCTGGTTTCAATCGAATATACCTGTATGGACGCCAATAACAGCTATACCCAGGCTTTATCGCTGCCTAATACTGGAGTCAATACGACTAAGCTGAATGCGCTGGAAAGCTTTGTCAAGGAGTTTGACCAACGAGGCGATCACTGGACCGTTGGCGAGATTCACAAACGCTTGGACGTCATACACCGGATGAAAGGCAACTATTCGCCGCTGCAGGTTGGTCTGGCGGCGGCTTTAGCCTGCAGTGCCTTTGTCTTTTTGCTGGGCGGTGGACCAATTGAAATGATCTGTTCATTTTTTGGCGCTGGCATCGGCAATTACGTTCGGCGCAGGATGATTGACCGTAAGCTGACGCTGTTTGCCTGTCTCGCGACTTCGGTAGCCGTGGCCTGTGTAATCTATGTGATGGCCCTAAAGCTTTTAAACATGGGAATTTCGCTTAATCCGCGTCATGAAGCCGGCTATATTGGGGCCATGCTGTTTGTGATTCCTGGTTTTCCATTCATTACCAGCGGCTTGGATCTTTCTAAGCTTGACATGCGTTCCGGTTTGGAAAGACTGGCCTATGCCGTGATGATCATTATCGTGGCTACCTTAGTCGGTTGGCTGGTTGCCATGCTGGTGCATCTCAAGCCGGAAAACTTTGAACCCTTGGCACTTTCACCACTGATGCTCTTTTTACTGCGGCTGCCGGCCAGCTTTTGCGGGGTTTTCGGCTTTTCGATCATGTTTAATTCCACGCCTAAAATGGCAGCCACAGCAGGTGTAATCGGCGCAATTGCCAATACGCTGCGGCTCGAACTGGTTGACTATAACGTAATGCCGGCAGGGGCGGCCGCGTTCTTAGGGGCGTTGACGGCAGGAATCCTGGCCTCGTTTGTTCGTGATCGGCTTGGCTATCCGCGAATTTCTTTAACGGTACCGGCAATCGTGATCATGGTGCCTGGACTTTACCTTTATCGGGCCATGTATAATATGGGGCTCACGTCGATCAGCGTTGGTGCCTTATGGATTACCAAAGCACTTTTGATTATCGTTTTCTTACCGCTGGGGCTGATCGCAGCACGGATTTTGGGTGATCCGAAGTGGCGTCATACCAGTTAGTAATACCAAAGATTTCTGTTATTATAATTGATAACCGAAATCTTTTTTATTTATGAAGGTGAAAGCATGCTTATTGAGTATCCACCATCACTGCTGCAGCAAGCTGAGGATGCATTAAAAGGTCATCATCTAACCGGATTTGTAGCCGGGCAGGGTCCCAAACATCCTAAGATTATGCTGATTGGCGAAGCGCCTGGAAGAGAGGAAGCCAAAACCGGCGTACCGTTCGTTGGTGCCTCTGGTAAAGAATTGATGAAGCTGATTGAAGAATATCTTCACATGACCAGAGAAGACGTCTATATTACCAGCGTGGTCAGAAGACGGCCTTATTCAATCAAAAGGGTCAAAGATAAGAAAACCGGTGTAATCGTTGAAAAAACGCCCAATCGAACCCCAACCAAGGCTGAGGTCTATGCCTATGCGCGTCTGTTTGACTGGGAGCTGGACCAAGTGAGACCAAAGATTTTAATGCCGCTGGGAAACACCAGCCTGCAGCGCTTATTAGGGCCAAGTGCGAAAATTGGCAGTCTGCATGGTCAGATCCTGCATTGCTCGATTCAAAGAGCAGCCAGTGATCATCAAGGCTATGTCATGAGCGATCAGAGCTATACGGTGATTCCAATGTATCATCCCGCGGCCTTTTTATATGCACGCAAGCTGGAGCCGATCGTTCGTCATGATTGGGAAGCAATTGCACAAAAGCTAGATCAGTTGGAAACCGATAAAATTTAAAAAAATCAAATAAAAGTTAGCGGCTGATTCGTGATAGGATTAAAGGCAAAGACAATAAGAAAGTGAATTTCAGTCTATGGATAGAAAAAATTTTGATCATCATATTTTAGCCGCAATGGCCGATAACCTGGGCAACAGCCTGCGCGAAATGGCACGTTGCGGACATTCGCGATCCAAAAGGGCTACCTTAACCGAGATGAGTATTCAGCTGTCAGGCTTCAAGCAGACTTTGGCTGATCCTCAAAAACGGCAGGAGCTGGTGACAAGCTGCCGGCGAGCCAATCGAGAGCCTTTAAAGATCCCAGCCGACGTTCAGTTCAGCGTTCCCGTGAAACTGGTGACAGCGCCTTACCCACTGATTTGGCTCAATCAGAATGCTCAAGCACGTAATCTGATCGTTTATCTTGCCGGGGGCGCGTTTATTCAGCGGCCGTTAAAAGGGCACTGGCAGTTTTTGAATCGTTTGGCAAAAGCAGCTGATGCCGAGATCGTGGTACCTGATTACCCATTGGCACCCGATCATGACTTTAAGGATGCCTATCAAGAGCTACTTGATCTTTATAAATGGCTGTATGATCAGCGGCCAGTCAGCAGCATTATCCTAATGGGCGACTCATCGGGAGCAGGGCTGGCAGCTGGTTTCTGTGAAAATCTGGCACAGCAGGGGTTGCCCCAACCGGGTCGGCTGGTGCTGATTTCACCATGGCTGGATCTGCAGCTGGGGAACCCGTTGATCAAAAAATACGCAGCCAAGGACCGTCTGCTTGATCAAGAAGGCTTACGGGCGTTAGGAAAGCTGTGGGCTGGGCAGACCGATCCCCGCGATGCACGTCTCAGCCCTCTGAATGGCCCCGTGGATCAGCTGCGCAACGTTACGATCTACATCGGCACGCATGAGATCATGTATCCAGACGCTATTCACTTTACGCGGCGGCTAAAGGCAGCTGGCGTCAACACTAATACCGTGATTGGGCGTGGGATGTTTCATTCCTATCCATTGTATCCAATTCCAGAATCAGAGCACGTGATTATGGAGATGGCTCATGATTTTGATCAACAATAGGCTTATTTGGACTATCATAACTATGAGGTGATAAAAATGACAAAGACGGCAGCAGTAGTTTTTGCAGATGGCTGTGAAGAGATTGAAGGCTTAACGGTAGTCGACGTTTTGCGCCGTATGGGGGTAAAATGCGATATCGTAGGCGTCTTAGGATCGGAAATTCACGGAGCTCATCAGATTGATTTCAAAGCTGACAAGCTAATCAGTGATCAACTGTTGGATTATGATATCGTGGCCTTTCCTGGCGGGTATGGCAATGCGCAGACCTTACGCGATAATGACCAGTTGATGGCAATCATGCAGAAGCGTCAGTCGCTTGGCAAATGGTGTGCGGCAATGTGCGCAGCGCCGATTGCACTGGCACGCTATGGATTGCTGGATGGTCATGACTATACCTGCTATCCAGGAATTGAAAAAGAAACGCAGCAGTTGGCACCAAACGGTCATTTTAAAGAAGAACTTACGGTTACTGATCAAGCAGGTCACCTGGTTACCAGTCGTGGTCCGGCAACGGCATGGGCCTATGCATTTGCAATTGCTGAGGCACTGGGACTAGATACCAAGACAATTAAGCAGGATACGCTGTACGACTATCTTAAAGAAAACATCTAAAAAAAGATCCGGAGAATTACTCTCCGGATCTTTTTTGCTTGATTACCAGCCCATTTCAGCAGCCTTAGCCGGCAGCGTAAGCTTGCCAGCTGCCAGTTCGCTAAAGGCTTGATCAATCATCGTAAAGGCCTGATCAAGCTGGGCCTCGGTAATTACCAAAGGCGGCTGGAAACGCAGAATATTACCGCGCAGACTGATGATGATCGCACCCAGTTCAAAGATTCGATACATTAATTTAACCGTGGCATTAGTGTCGCCTTGACCAGTTGCCGGATCAATAATATCGATCCCGCCATCAAGACCATACATCCGCACATCGCCAATGAAGTCGAATTTTTCTTTTTCGGCCTCAAAGAATGCCTTGGCTTTTTGCCCCAGCTTAGCTGAGCGTTCCAACAGATGCTCTTCTTCAAAAACATCCAGCGTTGCGTTGGCAGCTGCCGTGGTAACTGGATTGCCGGCCGTCGTAAATAGATGTGCTGGCGCCCCAAGTGATTCCATGATTTCTTTGCGCCCAACCACGGCACTTAAAGGCAGGCCGGATGCCAGTGACTTACCGACTGACATCAGATCAGGCTCAATTCCGTCAAAGTTTTGAATCGACCACCATTTGCCGGTACGGCCCATGCCTTGGTTGATTTCATCAACTGCGAACAAGATGCCATGAGCCTTGGCAAAGTCATAGACCTTCTTCATAAAGGCAGGCGGTGTCTTGCAGATCCCACCGTCGCCTTGAATGGCTTCCATCAAGATAACCGCGGTTTCTTCAGCCGGCAGGTAGGTTTCAAATGGCCGCATGAACTCACGGAAGAAACGGTCAACGAAATGTTCTTCGCTTTCGTCGGGCTCGCGTTCCCAAGGAGAAGGGAAGGGGACTTTAACAACGCCCGGCAGCAGCGGCGCCATTTTGCGGCTCATGTTCATGCTGATGCTGGAAAGCGACATTGAACCATAGGTAGACCCATGATAGGCACCGGTAAAGGCCACCAGATACTGACGGCCAGTATAGGCACGTGCAAACTTGATGATGGCATCGTTGGCATCGGAGCCGGACAGTCCCCATGAAACCTCAACCGGACCGCTCATCGGTGCCAGTTTTGCCAGACGTGGCGCCAGACGGGCTTCTTGAGTATTAGCGAAGTAGGCTGGCGTATACTGGATCAGCTTGGCCGCTTGATCCTGAATTGCCTTAACGACTTTAGGGTGGGCATGACCGGTATTGGTTGAACTGGCACTGGCCAAAAGATCAATATAGTCATTGCCGTCAGCATCGGTGATCACCGCGCCCTTGCCATGATCGATAACGATATCGTAATAGTTGATCCGGCCAGAAGAAGCAAACGCTTTGGCTTCTTCTTCCAACAGATGCTTGTTGTTACTGTCTGTCATTTTGACAACCGCCCCCTTTTAAAGCTTACAACTAGTCCTTTTCCGTCTTGTTTAAGTAAGAATGACGAACGCCATAAGTAAAGTAGATTACCAGACCAAGCAAGAACCATACACCGGCATAGATCTTGGCATCAATGTCAAGTCCCCAGAACACGAACAGAGAAGCCAAGAAGGCCAAGCATGGCATTACAGGGTAGAATGGCATCTTAAAGGCTGGCGTTGGAATATCTTTACCTTCACGAGGGCGCAATGCATAGATCCCTAATGAAACAAACATAAAGGCGATCAGCGTCCCCGCAGAGATCAACTGTGATAAGAATGCGAATGGGAACATGGCACCAATCAGGATGGCAATGATTGCCAAGGTCCAAAGAGCATGGTTGGGACGGTTCTTTTCGTCCAGCGTCCCCAAGAACTTAGGCAGCATGCCGTCACGACCGAATGAGTAGATCAAACGAGAACCGGCCATGGTCATCCCAATCAAAGCAGTGAACATCCCGACAACGGCAACGATTTGGACAACCGAAGCAACGACTGGGTGACCAATTGAACGCAGAGCCAGACCAACTGGTTCAGCAGAGTTGGCGTACTTTTGGTAAGGCAAAACCCCAACCAGAACCAAGGCTACGGCAACGAACAGAACCACGGCAATTGCCAGTGAGCCCAAGATCCCGCGTGGCATCGTCTTGCCAGGGTTGATGGCTTCGGCAGAGTTGGCGGCAATGGAGTCAAATCCGATGTAGGAAAGGAAGATCATCGAAACCCCAGCATAGATACCTTGCCAGCCACCAAAAGCACCATTAGAAGTCATCCGGTACTTAGGAATAAATGGAACGAAATTACTGTGCTTAACTGCAGTTGCACCAACGACGATGAACAGCAGAATTGCCAGCACCTTCAGCGTAACCAGTACGTTTTCAACACGGGCAGCATCCTTAACCCCTTGAGAAACCAGGATGGCAACCAATGCGATCACAATCAAAGAGATCAAGTCAACGACCCCGCCACTGGTACCAAAAGCATTGGAAAGTGAAGCCGGCAGCTTGATACCGATGTTGGCAAGCAGTGGCCGCAGGTTGGCAGAAAGACCAGAGCCGACAAAGGCCAAGGCAATAAAGTATTCAGCCAGCAGTGCCCAACCGGCAATCCAGCCGAAGAATTCGCCGAATACGACGGTGATCCATGAATAGGCCGAACCAGCAAATGGCATGGCAGCCGACATTTCAGCATAAGCGAAGGCAACCAGACCAGCAACGACGGCCGCGATCACAAACGAGATGGCAACGGCTGGACCGGTATGCATGGCAGCAACCTCACCAGGTAAAGTAAAGATCGAAGTGGACACAATCGTCCCAACCCCTAAGGCCAAAAAGTCCCGTACGCGTAATGAGCGAATAAGGTGACTGTCCTTATCTTGGTAGACACTGGGGTCTTCCTTTCGAGTGATAGTTTTCCAAAATCCCATAAATCTTCCTCCTGAACTAAGTGAGACAATCCTAATTCTGCAAAAAGTTCCAATATGATTGCAACGCATCCAGACTTGGCGGGAAAACCAAGCGATAAATAATTATATTTAAATTAGAATTCTCTAATGTTTTAAATTATAACTATAATTTAAACAGCTTGCAAGAACTTTTTGTGCATTCTAACAATCTGCCTAAAACGTGTAAGCGTAAACTTATCAAGTGTGACGCGCTAAATTAAGTTTAGCAATGTTTGATTAAAAATTAATTTTTTTAATTCTTATCAAAGAACTGCCCCCAATTACGGATTAAAAATTGGTCAACTAACAAAAAAAGCCGCCTCATCTTAAGAGACGACCTTTTAATTAATGTTTGAGAATATCTTCAATTAGCTGCGGTTTCAGCCGCCGACTGTGATCAGGGTTTGAACGCTGATTGACGACACTGACCAGGGCCAGCATTGAACCGACCAGCGAGCTCTTTTTACGGTAGACGGTGTAGCGTGACAGCCAGATATCGGCATATTTTTCCTTATAGTTGCGCAGTCCTTGGAAGCCATAGAGCCGATAGCCGTACTCGTAAATAAAGTGCGCGGCCTTTTCTTCGATGAAACTAAACTGTGATTCGCCCACGTTGCTCAATGGGGCCATTCCCAGATCAAAATATTCGTAGCCGGCTTTTTGACCATACAGGAATAGATTGACGAAAATCATATCCATGATGCCTGATGGTGCCAGATCGCGATCGTGACGCATCAAATCGATCGTCAGAATCTGTTTGCCCCCAGTAGGCATCAGCGTTGCAAAGGCCACGATCTGCTGGTCTTGATTTTTAACGATGGCAATTGGGGCCTGCTGCAGGTAATATTCATCAAAAAAGCCCAATGAAAAGCCCTTTTCAACCTGCTTACCCAGCCAGCTGTCGGAAACGTGCTTCAGTTCTTTTAACAGATCTTGATTAAATGGCGGTTCTACCACATCAAACGTGTAGCCTTCACGTTCAAACTTGTGCATCAAGGCGCGCTGTGAACGCTGACGCTTACCGGCAAGCGTGAAGTCAGCCAGTTTGACCAGACCGTCCTCACCGGTTTTAAGAAAGTCAAAGCCAAATTCGTGCAGCAGCATGGTTGTCGACTGTCCGACCTCATAAAATACCAGCTGATAGCCATAGCGGTCAGCTTCAACGATGAACTGTCTCAGGGCATCGTGCAGTACGCTTTGGTCGCCGACTGGTTCGCCCATGATGATCAGCTTGTCATATTTGCGTCGATACATGAAAAAGAGCCGGTCTTCTTTTTCAACTTGATAATAGTAGAGATTCTTATCGCGCAAAAAAGCCAGGTGACTGGTCTCATTGCCGCCAAAGCGCTCAATCAGCTGTCGGCAGCGTTGGGCATCGAATGAATGATAGCCGTTAAACGGATCGTAGCCGCTGGTGAAGTAGCGCAGAATGGCCAGCATAACCAAAATTCCTAAGATCAAGCCGATGAAACCGGAGAACCAGAGACTTTCACCGGGGAAGAACATGAACTGAGGAATCTTATGATGGTGATAGTAGTTTGGCTCATTTACAATCCCAATAATAATGTAAAGTATAAAAATACCGACAAAGACGATCCCATCACTAAATGCCTTTCCTAGCGAATAAGCCATTTTTTCTCGATACAGGGCATGCCGCATGGTCAAAACGAGCAGCAGCAGGATCAGCAGGTAGATGGTCAGTCCCCAGGTTCCCAGATTCCATAGCGTGTTGACCATACCAATCAGCAGCAGAATCAAAGACGGCCAGTATGCTTTTTTGAGCTTGGCCTGCACGCCGCGCGCACAGGCCAGCATCGCAATGGCAAATAAAACGGTGCTTAACTGATGCAAAAAGAAGAAAGTGAAAGGATAGAAACGCTGCAGAAAGCGGCTGTTTTCAGTCAGATCAGGCAAGGAGGCATCGATCAGCATGAGGATACCGGAAAAGTACATAAAGACCGTGATCAAGACATGCGCGCTTTGATGCCAGATTAAGTTGGGCAGCCCCTTGAAAAAGCGATTAATCTTCTGGCAGAAATGGTATACAAACAATAACGCCCCAAAAGTCAACGGAACCAAATAGTAAAAGACGCGGAAGAAAACCAGCCAGACCAGAGCCGTTGAGCGATCAACGCCCAGCATACTCAACTCCATCAGCATGATGATGTCAAAGGAGCCGATTGCCCCAGGCAGCATGGAGATAACGCCTAAGAGCTGGGCGACGACATACATCGGCAGGACCAACAACAAATTGATCTTAACGTCCAACAGCCAGCCAATCATCAAGAAAAAGAGTGCCACCAGCAGCCACTCGCCAGTTGAGCTGGCCACGATGAACAACTCAAGCTTGGGCGTTAGATCCTTAAAAAAGCTAGAATTTTGTAGACGCGTGAAAATAAAGACGATAGGGAAATAAAGGCCGCCGCCGACCAGCCAGACGATGTAGCGATCAAAATGATGACCGTTCGGCACTAAAAGCAGTACTGCCAGCGCCAGCCAACAAAGAATCGAAAGGCCAGACAGTAAAAAGATGGCAATTTTTGAGATGGCAAACAGGACCTGTTTTTTACTGGAATGCTTGCCATAAAAATAGGCTCTTAAGGTTGCGCCCAGCAGTCCGCCAAAACCGGCGACGTTGGTCAGGGTATTGGTGATCCAGCCGCTTCTGATAATGTAGTGCTTAGAAAAACGGCCAGACAAAAAATGAGTAATGGCAAAGTCATAGCCAAGCATAGGCACGATGGAGATGCAGCCGCCTATCAGCATCATCAAAACGTGAATGGGCGACTGACTGGCAAGGCCAATACCGACACGGTGCCAGTCAACATCTTTTAAAAAGCTGCCCAGCGCCGTGATTACAAAAATAATCACTGAAGCAATGAACAGCAGCTTCAGCAGTTTGGCATAATGCTGCCACCAATTTTTAATGCGTGTAGCTAGGGATGAGTTCATGTTTCAGAATCCTCACTTTTTTATTATGTCAACCTGACAAACAAAATGGTCTGCCAATTTGCAATTCAATATCAATAATAGTAGATTGCATCTGACGTGGCAAAAAATTTTTCAATTTAAAACGGCTTAATTTTGGTCGCTGCTATTGACGCTGAGCAAATCTTTTCGTATACTATCAATTGTTGTGAAATTGGTCCGTTGGTCTAGTTTTGGTTAGGACGCATCCCTGTCACGGATGAGATCACGAGTTCGAGTCTCGTACGGACCGCTATAGTTTTTGAAAGTTGGGATTTCGGTCTCAACTTTTTTTGTATGCTCGTTTGGAGGAAAAAATGGAAAATACTTGGATCTATCGTGGTCAAGAACCGATCAAGATTAAAAAATATCTACAGACTTTAGGTATGGGACATCGGATGTTTAACGACATTAAAAATGGTGCTGGTGAATTTCAGGTTGATCATCGAACGGTGCGACCAACGACTAAGATTTTACCCAATCAGCCACTGACGATCAAAGTCGTGCCAGAGTTTCCCAATCCAGACGTTCAGCCAAGCCACGGTACCCTGGAGATCGTGTATGAAGATGCCAACTGGCTGGTTGTCAATAAGCCGGCTGGTCTGGCATCGATTCCAGGACCGACGACTGGCGACGACACGCTGCTTAACCGCGTGACCGGATACTTGATGGATCAAGACTCGCCAGATCAGCGGCCGCATCTGATTACGCGCCTGGATCGCTTTACCAGTGGTCTGCTGCTGACAGCCAAGCATCAAGTAGCCGTCAGCATGATCAGTCAACAGGTTCAGCAGCATCGAATGGTTAAGGAATACCAAGCGATCGTTGAAGGCGTCTTGGAACACGATCATGGCATAATTGAAGAACCAATCGCGCGCGTAGCAGGACAGGCGCGACGCGAGGTCAGTGCCGATGGTCAGTTTGCCAGAACCGAATACTGGGTTGAAGAGCGCGGTGATGACTGGACATTGGTCAGAGTACGACTGCATACGGGACGGACGCATCAGATTCGGGTACATTTCAGCTACCTTGGTCATCCGCTGCTGGGAGATCATCTGTATGGCGGTCAGACCGCACAGTTTGATCATCAGCTGCTCTGCGCCTCGCATATCGCGTTTGACGATCCATTCACGCTGCAGCCTCGCGACTTTACGATTGAATTGCCGGCAACGTTTGCCCAGGCCATGGTTTGATAATTTTATTCATACAGAGCTGATTAAAAGTTCTATAATAAGGCTAATTAAGTTTTAGGAGGAATTTTTCATGGCTAAAGTTGAAAGTTTCACACTGGATCATACAAAGGTAAAGGCGCCATACGTTCGCTTGATTACGGTTGAAGAAGGACCTAAAGGCGACAAGATCAGCAATTACGATCTGCGTTTGGTTCAGCCAAACGAAAATGCCATTCCGACGGCTGGTCTGCACACGATTGAACACCTGTTGGCCGGCTTGCTGCGGGACCGCTTGACGGGCGTGATTGATTGTTCGCCATTCGGTTGCCGAACTGGCTTTCATTTAATTACCTGGGGCGAGCACAGCACGACTGAAGTTGCTAAAGCCTTGAAGTCCTCATTGGAAGAAATTGCCTACCAGACCAAGTGGGAAGACGTCCAAGGAACTACGGAAAAAAGCTGTGGGAACTATCGCGATCACTCACTGTTTTCTGCCAAGGAATGGTGCAAGAAGATTCTGGCACAAGGCATCAGCGACCAGCCGTTTGAGCGCCACGTCGTTGATTAGGCTTTTTGCGATATTAACAAAAAACGACAGCATTACATCGAATATGATGTGACGCTGTCGTTTTAATATTGATTAAGCGATGACTGCTTTTATTTGGCAGCCATCATTTTTTTGATCATCTGTGCTTGATATTCCTGTTGTGCCTGTTGGGTGAGCTTTTGCAGCTGAGCTTCCGTCAGATCAGGATTTTGCTGTTTGGCTGCCTGAATTTTAGCCGTAACGTAGGCGGCCGCTTGTGTTTTTAACTGAGCCTGAGCTGCGGGTGATTTCAGTGCCTGGGCCTGCTTTTTTAGCGCCTGGGCTTGTTTGACCGAAATCTTAACAAAAGTTTTTGGATATCTGAACGTATTGGTACGTGAAATCAGATGACCATCCATTTTGGAACCGGCAAACAGTACTTTATAAAAGTCGTTTTTAAAGCGCCAGCGAGTCTCTTTGACGGTTAAGGTCGCCTGATCTGAATCAGTCCAAACTAGGCGATTGGTCGTAAACTCATTGGCCTGCGTATGCTGGGGCTTTTTTTGCCGTGGCTTGGTCTGGTAGATGTATACGTTGTCTTTACCGGAAGTGCCAACTGGCTGGTAGAGCGCCAATTGCATCTGCGAGCTGGTTGAATAGATCTTTTGCGTCTTGGTCGTTGTGACTTGTTTCATTCCCCAATGCTCATGGAAGTTGGCCGTAATCATTAAAGTCGATCCCACAAAGATCAAGCCGGAGATCATTCCCAACAGCCAACGGGTACGATTGCTAGGTGAGAACATGATCGCGGCAAAGAAGACAATGGCGCCGAGAAACATGATAATGGTAATCATTATGCATTGCCTCCTTTCTTGGCATTTGAGTCATATTTGGCGTGAATCTTATTGCCATTCCCCAGTCGCGAAGTGGCCAAAAGACCGATTACAGCAAAGGCGATCGCAATCCAAAAGGCAGCATGATAGCCGTTGAGCGTAGCATCGATCATCTGCGACTTGTACTGCAACGGTGAGGCTTTAAGCAGTGAATGTGCCGGTTTTTGCGAATTCGTCACGTTGGTCAAGACTGAGATCAGGATTGCTGAACCCATTGAAGAGGCTACTTGACGAATCGTGTTGTTAACGGCAGTTCCGTGTGAGATCATGCTGAATGGCAAAGCGTTCATACCGGAAGTAGTGACTGGCATCATGACCATTGAGATCCCAAACATGCGCACGGCATACAGGAAAACAACGTCGAGGATTGGCGTTTCGCGGGTCAAGAATGCAAAGGGCAGCGTGCCGATCGTCAAGATAAACATCCCCGTCATTGCCAAGCGACGGGCACCATAGCGGTCGAAAAGATTTCCCGTAATTGGGCTCATTACCCCCATCATGATGGCCCCAAACAGCAGCGTCAATCCAGAATGGAAAGCCGACATGCCATGAACGATCTGCAGATAAAGCGGCAGGACCAATTCAACGCCGACCATGGCAATCATTACAACGGAGCTGAGCAGCGTGGCCAGGGCAAATTCCGGTGTTTTAAAGACCTTGAAGTTCAAGAACGGATGCTCCAAACGATTCTGGCGCCATACCAAAATGGCAATCAAAATGACGCCGATCAAAATGGTGCCCCAGACGATGGCATCAGTCCAGCCTTTGTCGCCGACTGATGAGAAACCATACAAGACACTGCCGAAACCAACCGTGGAAATAAGCAGCGAAAGCCAGTCCAACGTAGGATCGGTAGTCTTGATAACGTTTTGCATCAAGAAGAAGCTGGCAAAGATCACGATGGCAACGATTGGAATGATCATGCCAAAGAGTACCCGCCATGAATAGTTGTCAACCACCCAGCCGGAAAGCGAAGGACCCAGAGCTGGTGCCAACGCGATTACCAGGCCGTTGATTCCCATGGCAGCGCCACGTTTTTCAGGCGGGAAGATCGTCAGCATGATGTTTTGCATCAGCGGCATCGTGATTCCGACCCCAGTTGCCTGAATCAGACGGCCGCATAGCAGAGTGCCGAAATTAGGCGCTGCAAAAGCCGTAATGGTACCCAGCTCAAAGATCGTCATCGCTGAGATATAGAGCCATTTTGAATTGAATTTATTGCTGAGATATGCCGAAACGGGAATCATAATCCCATTAACCATCATAAAACCGGTTGTCAGCCATTGAACGGTTGCCGTACTGATGTCAAAGGCCTTCATTAAAGTTGGAAAAGCCGTGGCCAGAATCGTCTGGTTTAAAACCGTACAAAAGCTCCCGATCAGCATTACCATTACCAACAGATTACGATGGTATGGCTTGCCATTGATGTCGACTGCTGTATTTGCAGACACGTAAAGCCCTCCTTTGAAGTTACTGATTTTTTAAAAGCGATTATAAATATATGATAATTAAATATCTTTGTCAAATTTCTTGATAAAGATATTTAAAAATATTATATTGATTAGTGTTTTTAGGTTACAATGTAAAATGGTTATAATTGATAGAAAATAGGAAAGGAATCAGAAAATGAGTCCCATTACGGAAGAGTTCCGCAAGATGTTCGTTCATGAAAAACTGCGCATCAGCATGAGCGAGCTTTCGCAAGCAGCCAACGTTTCACCAAGCCAGATCAGATATTGGGAGCGCAAAGGCTATATTGCTTCAGAGCAGGATCAGCAAAATAAAAGCCATAAGTATACGTTGATGACGCTGGTGCAGGTGACCGGTATCAAGTATTTTTTAGATGAGGGCTTTACGCTGCCGGTTGCCGTCAAAAAACAAAAAGAGCATCAGGTAATGGCCAAGTCGTTCAAGCATTTTATTGGCGACCGGCTGTTGGATTTTGAAAATGATGAAAAGACCGGCGCGACGCTGATCAATTTGGGAAAACTGGATGATGTGCCAGATAAGGAAGTCGTTGCAATCGTTCAAGGACCCGGACACGTTAAATTAACGCTGCGAAACCGTCAATAGGTTGGCAAATGCAGAAGTCGTAAAAAGTGTTAAGCTAGTAATGTACAAATTATTTTTAAAGGGGACGACTTCCATGAGCGAAGATACTTTTGGCTTTAATGAGCTGACCGATGCAGCACAGGACAATGCTTTAGAAACATTTGCCAAGTACTATGTCCGCCAGTACAAGCAGGACAATCTGGAAATTATTGACGCGCTGGCCGGTGACGATGAGGCAGTGGCGATGATCAATCAGATTCTGGAAGAAAACAACTATCTGACCGTTGCCAAACTGGCTGCAATGAGCATTTCAATGGTTAAGTCTTGCTACGTTAAGATCTTAAATGAGCTGTCGGCGCGGTTTGATGCCGATGGTGAACCAGTTAAAACCTGGGCAGAATGGATGCAGTCAGAGCATGCCAAGCTGCCCCAAGAAGATTAAATCAATCATGGCACGGTACTCAGCCGTGCTTTTTATTTTTCCAAAAACGACTTACTACTAATGCCTTCTAGGATGTGTTAGAATAAACTAAGTTTTATTTGAACGGATAAATAATACGAGTTGCTCATTTTCAAATTCAGACGTGACGTCAGCTGTTTGACGGCGCTATTTTTACTTGCATTGATTTCTGGATTGCGAAAATTGACGAAATTTAATAACACAAAGGAAAGAAAGGTATTATGCGCAAATTAAAAATCAAAAATAATGAAGTCGCTTTTTATGCGATGGGTGGCTTGGGCGAGATCGGCAAGAACATGTACTGTGTTCAATTCCAAGATGAGATCATCATCATTGACTGTGGGGTCTTGTTCCCAGAAGACGAGCTGCTGGGGGTCGACTACGTTATTCAAAACTACGACTACCTGGTTGAAAACAAAGATAAGATTAAAGGGATCTTTATTACGCACGGTCACGAAGACCACATTGGCGGACTGCCATTCTTTTTGCAGAAGGTCAATGCACCAATCTATGCCGGTCCGTTTGCCATGTCTTTGATTCGTGGCAAGTTGGAGGAAAAACATCTGTTAAAGAGTGCCGAGCTGCATGAAATCAATGAGTTTGATACAGTGCACTTTAAAAAGCTGTGGGTCTCCTTCTTCCGGACGACGCACTCGATTCCGGATACCTTGGGAGTTGCCGTTCATACTCCACAAGGCACGATCGTTCAAACCGGTGACTTTAAATTTGACTTAACGCCGGTTGGTCATCTGCCGGGACCAAACTTCCAACAAATGGCCAAGCTTGGTGAAGAAGGCGTTTTGCTTTTGACTTCGGATTCAACCAATGCGGAACGACCAGAATTTACCAAATCTGAACGCTGGGTTGATATTCATATTCGCCGGATCTTTGAGCGAATTAAGGGCCGCATCATCTTTGCCTCATTTGCCTCCAACGTCTACCGGCTTCGCGAGGCCAGTGATGCTGCCTTGAAGCAGGGCCGCAAGATTGCCGTGTTTGGCCGCAGCATGGAGAATGCAATTACGGCTGGACAAGAGCTGGGCTATCTGCACATTCCAGAAGATGCCCTGATTGATCAAAATGACATCAACAGCTACCCGCCAGAAAAGGTTATGATCATGTGTACCGGTTCGCAGGGTGAGCCAATGGCCGCGCTCAGTCGCATTGCCAATGGCACGCACCGGCAGATTGCCATTCAGCCTGGCGATACGGTTGTCTTTTCTTCCAATCCGATTCCAGGCAACACTACCAGCGTCAATGCTCTGATCAATAAGCTGGAAGAAGACGGTGCCGAGGTAATTCATGGCTATGTCAACAATATTCATACATCCGGTCATGGTGGTCAGGTTGATGAAGAACTGATGCTGCGCTTGATGAAGCCAAAGTTTTTTGCACCGGTCCATGGCGAATATCGGATGCAGAAGATTCATACCAAGCTGGCTGAGCTAACCGGTGTACCAATGGATCACAGCTTCGTTTTGGCTAATGGCGATGTTTTAGCCCTGACCAAGGATACCTGCCGCGTTGCCGACCATATCGAAACGGCCAGTGATGTCTATATTGATGGTCGCGATGCTGGCGACACGGTTGGTAACCCAGAGATCCGCGAACGACGGATGCTTTCTGAAGAAGGGGTAGTTACCGCGATTGCCGTTGTTGACTTAAAAGACTACCAGATCGTGGCTGGGCCTGACATCGTTTCGCGAGGCTTCGTCTATATGCATGAATCACAAGAGCTGATCAAGGCGGCTAACCATGAAGTCTTCTGGGCAATTCTGAATACGTTTAAGAACCATCAGCACGTTGATCGGCGGGCAATCAACCGCACCATCGTTAGCCGACTGCAAAAGCTTTTGTTTGAGTGGACGGGGCGGCGGCCAGTTATTATTCCGATGGTTACTATTTTGAATGCCGATGAAGAAGGGCAGGGCAGCGATCTGCAGCGTGACGTTCACCATAACGCACGACGGACTAATTCGCGTCCCAAGCACAAGGCCAAAAACGGTGCTGCCAATAATGAAAGCGACAAGTCACGGCCGCGTCCGCGTCGGCGTAGTCGTCCGGCGGCCAAGAAAAACGCGCAGCCAGTCGCAACTGAAAAATAGCAATTAACCAAAGCTCGTCTAAATGGCGGGCTTTTTTGATTATAATAAATTGACTTTTTCGATTCCGGACTTAATCAATTGTCTGCCCTCTGGTATCATGAAAACTGTAATTATTTTTGTTTTTTTCATTATTTAAGGAGGCTTTTTGATGTCAGGGAGAGACTATCTTCACATCTGGTATCAAGCCCAGCTGGTCGGCGCTTTGATTTTCTTGATTGCCGTTGCTTGGTGGAACGTCTTGATTATGGGGCGCGGGATCCGGTTGCTGGTATTCATTTTGGCGCTGGTTGCCTTAGAGGGGCTGATGATCACGATTGTCACGCATGTACCGCGCTGGCTGCAGGTTGTCGACGTGTTCTTACAGACTATGCTGCAGCCGATCATGCTGATCATGCTGTGGGGAACCGTCACCAGAGAGATCATCGTGCGGCTGCATCTGCCGGCACGAGGCGTAATTGCCGTAACGCTGCTATACTACCTAATCATGTTTGCACCGTTTACCAGTGAGATTGGCGGTCAATTGGAAAACGTGATTGCCCGCATCGTCTTTTTGGTTTATCTGTTTATGACAACGGTGATGATGATGCAGTACTTTTTGCCAGATAAGTTTATTCAGCCACAGTTGTTTAAGGAGTTTATTGGGACCGGCTTTTGGGGTGCCCTGGCATTTTTTGTTTCGGTAACGGTTTTGATGCGAGCCTGGCATCTGTCATGGCCTGGGCTGGTACCAACGTTTGGCACTGGTTGGAGCTGGTGGGTAATGAGCGTTCTGCTGGCTGTTTATGTAATTTATGTGGCATTTGACATTTTCCAAACTGGCTGGCTGCAGTTTGATTTTCACGTTCAATGGAACCGGCGCTTGGTCTTGACGGCTCTGGAAGCAGGAATTGCTGAAGAGACGCTTTGCCGATTTGGGATTTTAGGCGCGCTGCTTTATGCCTGCCGTAATCTGACGCAGCGCGTACCAATTGCGGTGGGCCTGAGTGCGCTCTGTTTTGGTCTGCTGCACCTGCCAAATGCTGCCGTGCAGAAATGGGACGTCACGCTTCTGCAGGCGATTTTTGCGCTTGGTCTGGGTCTATATCTGGCCATCGTCTATCTATACACGGGACAATTATGGCTGACGATGCTGATGCATTTCTTTATCGATGCAGCAATCTTTTGCTTAACGCATCATGAAACGATCGTCGGCAGCACCAGTCTGGCTGATTGGATTGCCCTGACGATTGAGTTTCTCTACTTTGTTGCGGTTACGCTTTGGATGATGTTTGGCAACCGCCGCTTGGTTATGGAGCGGCATGCCGATCGGTTTACTGGCGATCACCAGCATTTCGACTTCTCATTTGACTTTAGAATGTGAAATTTTGGTAAAGGCCCTATATTATCTTGAAAAAAAAGCTTATCATTATAAACAGCGATTTTTGAAAGGATGTTTAACTTAATGATAATTGAACTAATCAAGTCCTTTTTCTTTGGGCTTGTAGAAGGGATCACTGAATGGCTGCCAATCAGCAGTACCGGCCATATGATTCTGTTGGACCAGTTCGTTAAATTGGATGTGTCCAAATCGTTTTACAGCATGTTTGAAGTCGTCATCCAATTAGGGGCGATCATGGCCGTCGTTGTAATCTACTGGAAGCGCATCTGGCCGTTCCATCACAGTCAAGCCGTGGGGATTGACGCACCAAAAGGCATCTGGCGCTATGTTGATAAAGACATCATGATCATGTGGCTGAAGATCTTTATCTCGTGTCTGCCGGCTGGGATTATTGGGGTAGCCTTCAATGATACCTTCGAACGGCTTTTCTACAATCCAGTCAGTGTCGCAATCGCCTTAATCGTTTTTGGGGTGGCCTTTATTTGGATTGAAACGGCGCACAAGGGTAAAAAAGCCAAGGTTAATTCAATTGCCGAAATTTCATATAACATGGCAGTTATGATCGGCTTCTTTCAGCTGATTGCTGCTGTCTTCCCTGGAACCAGCCGTTCTGGGGCAACGATTGTCGGTGCGCTGCTTTTGGGAGTATCACGGACGGTAGCGGCCGAATATACCTTCTTCTTGGCCATTCCAGTCATGTTTGGGGCAGCATTGTTTAAGCTGCTTAAATTTGGTCTGGCGTTTACCTCAATGGAATTTTGGATCATGATGGTCGGCTTGCTTACGGCATTTGTCTCATCGATTATCGTTATCAAATTCTTGATGCGCTACATCAAGAAGCACGACTTTAAGGTGTTCGGCTGGTATCGGATCGCCCTTGGTCTGCTTGTGCTGCTGTACTTTTTGGTCTTGAAGTAGTCAAAGCAGATGGAAAATCAGACAGTCGTGGCCTGAACTTCTATTTTTCCTGAAATAAAATGGCGCTTACTCAAGTTTTAGCGGCTTGAGCAGGCACCATTATTTGTTTTCGGCAATTTTATAGCTGGCTGATCAGCAGGAAAAAACAAAATTTCCCAGGAAATATGCTACATTTCTTCACCCATTTTGCGATAGGAATCCATCCCGCCCAACCAGAGCTCATTTAATGGCACATGGCGTTCTTCGGCAAAGGCGCGCATTAGGGTCATGTGATCCATCAGCTGATATTGTTTGTTGGGATTTTTGGGATCAACGACTTTTAATTGTGCCATCATGCCGCCGTCTTCATGCTCAAGAATGTGGCAGTGATACATAAAGACGCCGGGCACGTCAAACCAGACTTTAAGCAGGACGTGTTCGCCTGGATTGATGGCAATCGTATCTTTAAGCCCCAGCTCGTTTGGATTTGGCGCATGCCCATCCCGAGCTACCGTGACAAAGCCGGTTCCGTGCATGTGATATGGATGAATCATGCCAGGTGCGTGATTGGTGTTTTCAATGTCCCAAAGCTGAACCTTATGCATTGGCATCTGATAGTCGATGCGATCCATCTTAAACTTCTTGCCATTCATTGCAACTGCCTCGTCCATTCCATCCAAGGTTACGTAGTGAATCGGCATTTCAGGCGATACAGCCGGATTAGGCGTTTCAAACAAGACATCAGGCAGCGCAGCGTGATCTGGTTCGAATTCGTGAATCTTAAAGCGCAGTAATGGCGTATCGTCAGAATAGAGCACTACCTCATCACCAGGGCGATAGCTGCCAAAGTCGACGATGATTTCGGCTCGTTCGGCGCACGTCAGCATCAGTTTGGTCATTTTCAACGGCTTAGGGAGCAGTGAAAGGTCGCCGGCAATTTGGGTGAATGGCAGATCATCGCTAAAATGCAGCCGCCATTCACGTCGGTTGGCACCGTTTAAGAAACGCAGCCTTACTTTTTGCGTGGTAACGTCGAAGTAGGGGTTGATCGTCCCATTGATCATTGGCGTGGGACCTAAAATGCCATCTGGATCGTAGTCTTGGCGATAGTCCCATTGGTTGTCCTCGTGAAAACGGCGATCCTGCAGAATAACCGGAATGTCATCAACGCCATAGTTACGCGGCAAGGGCAGCTGAGCTTCGTGCTGGTCTTGAACGATGGCGCCACCAGCTAGTCCATGCCAGACTTGTTCGGCAGTGGCCGGACATGGATGAGCGTGCAGCCAGACAAAAGCAGCTGGTTGATGAATCGTAAATTCAACGTCGCGCGTCTGTCCAGGATAGACGGGAGCGTGACAGCCGCCATCCTCGATCGGTCCCGGAATTGCCAGGCCATGCCAATGAAAAGTCGTTACTTCGGGCAGGTCGTTGATATAGTGAATGTGCACGGTTTGTCCATCTTTAAAGATGACGGTTTTGCCAAGCAGCGGTCCGTTATAGCCCCAGGTTGCGGTCTTTTTACCTGGCAGGAGCTGAACGACGCCAGTTTGCGCGGTGATCGTATAGTAAACATCAGTAGCAGTTTCTTGATCGGGTTTTAAAATTTCTGGAATCCGCAGAGGCTGTTCTGGTGCTTCTGCCACCTGCAGCGGAATGTATGCACGATCATGGTAGTCAAAGGCGGCTTCATCATAACAATAGTCTTGAATCGTTTCTTGGTCGTTCATGTCAATAACCTCCCTTAAATGAATACGTTTACAAAACTATTATAACGCTAATAATCATTAATTGAACTAAATAGCCTGCAAACATTTTATGATTCATTAAATAATATTTAGGCTTGTCTAAAAAATTGAGTTTACAAAGTCGGTAAATGTAGTAACATAGACATAGATGAGTTAAATGAACATTAGTCAGTACCGGCGAGTGGCGTCGGTTTGCTATCTAAGAGAGGAGTCGTTAGTTTGTTCGACATTAAGCCAAAGAAATTTAAAAAGATTCTCGTCGGCGTTGATGATGCGCCTGACGCTCGGGCTGCCTTTTCCTACGCTGTTGATAAGGCCAAGCGCGATGGGTCTGAGATTGGAATCGTTTCGATCTTGGAGACTAACCGAGTCAACATTTATCAAGCACTGGACAAAGACTACGTTCACAGTACGGAAGATGATTTACGCAAACGCTTGAACGACTACGTGCAGGCTGCGATTGATTATGGCGTGGATCCTAAAAAAATCACGGCGATCGTTGACCAAGGCGATCGTCCCGCTGAACGAATCTGCAATCATGTGATTCCTGAATTTAAGCCAGATCTGCTGATTATTGGCTCGATTGGTAAAAACGGCAATCGTAATACGGTTGGTTCACAGGCTTCATACATGGTTAAGCATTCGGGAACTTCGGTTTTCGTGATTCGTACGGATGAGGTTACTCACTACGAATAGTCAGCTGATCAAAAATATTTTGGCAATCAAAAAGGCAAGCCGAATGCTGGTGGCGGCATCGGGCTTGCCTTTTAGTTTTAGTTGATAAAATAAAAAGCTTGTCGGTTCTCAGTTCTATGTTATAATGATTCTAAACTAGGAGAAGAAAAGAGGACTGGCTTATGAAAAAGAAAATGTCGCTGGCACAAAAAATCAATGTGCTGCGAGCCAGTGTAATGGGGGCCAATGATGGGATCATTTCGGTTGCCGGAATTGTTATTGGGGTGGCAGCCGCGACCAGCAATCCACATGCAATCTTGATTTCTGGGCTTTCCGGCAGTTTGGCTGGCACGATTTCAATGTGTATGGGTGAGTACGTTTCCGTTTCTACTGAAAAAGACTCGCAGAAGATGGCATTGATTGAAGAAAAGGAACGATTGTCAGAAGACTATGATCGTGAATTCAACTATGTCAAAAATAAGTTCTTAGCGCAAGATATTGATCCAAAATTAGCTCACCAAGCCACTAAAGAGCTGATGGATGAAGATCCGCTGGTTACGACCGTTCAAGAGCGCTATGGCTTCAATCCCAAGGAATTTACCAGTCCTTATGCAGCAGCAATTGCTTCATTGATCGCGTTTCCTCTGGGCTCGATTTTGCCGATGGTTGCTGTGATGAGCTTTCCGCATGAGATCGCGATTGCCGCTACGATTATTGCCGTTTTGATTGCCTTGATCATTACTGGCTATCTGGCAGCCGTTTTGGGTAAGTCAAACCGGTGGAAGTCAGTGATTCGCAATGTAGCATCCGGTTTTTTGACGATGCTGGTAACGTACTTGATTGGTCAGCTTTTTGCACGTTGAAAGGGGTAAGTGAAAATGGATCAAAATAAAAAGCCCAAGCAGACGATGCAAGAAAAGCTCAATACGCTGCGTGCGGGTGTCTTAGGAGCCAATGACGGAATCTTGACGGTCGTTGGCGTGCTGGTTTCGGTAGCCGCGGCAACAACGGATCAATTTACGATTTTTATCGCTGGTCTGTCGGATCTGCTGGCCTGCGCTTTTTCAATGGCATCTGGCGAATATGCATCAGTCTCTACGCAAAAGGATACGGAAAAATCAGCCGTTGCTCATGAGGAATATCTGCTCAAGCATGACTTTGAAAGCGAAGTTGTCGCAGTTCGCGATCACTACATGGAAAAAGGGGTCAGCGAGGCAACCGCAACGGCAATTGCCAAGGATCTACTGAACAAAAAGCCGCTGCAGACGGTGGTACGCGTTAAATACGATATTGAGCTGGGACATTATCTCAACCCATGGAATGCGGCCTTCTCATCCCTGGCAGCGGCGGCGGCAGGAGGATTGTTGCCGCTTTTGGCAATGGTCTTGGCACCGTTGGCCTGGCGCTGGGAAGCCGTAATTCTGGCAGTCATCCTTACCAGTGCGCTGACCGGATATATCAGTTCCAAATTGGGCAATGGCTTGGTTAAGGTAGCGATCGTCCGTAATATTATCGTTGGTATTATTACCGTTATTATTCACTACTGTGTTGGTAAGATGTTCTGATAGATCAATTTATACTAATCCGAGATGTTTATCATTTCGGATTTTTTTGTGTCAAAAAAAGTCCTCGTCTCAGGTTTTGAAACGAGGATTTGAGACTATTGAGCGATTTGAACGTTTTTTCTTAATTGAACCATGTCTTCAAAGCGATTGGTAAAAATACCGGCAACGTTTTTTTCAAACAGCTGCTGGGCCTCTTGATCATCATTAACGGTCCAGACGCGCTGTGTAGCGGTGGTTGCTTGGTAATGATGCGGGTGAATGCCATGCAGGTGCTCTTTTTTCATGAATTCCTGAGCTTTGGGCACGTCATTTTCAGTCAGCCAGTTATAGTCCTGCGTTGCGTCAAGCTGCATGCAGTTTTTTAACGTCTGCAGATTAAATGATGAGTAGATAACCGGATGCAGCAATTGGTGTTGGTTGACCATTGGCATAACGATTTTTTCAATGTCTTGATAGGCAATGTTGTCGGTCTTGAATTCCAGGTTGATCCAGACGTCTTTGTTTTCAAATACGTCCAGCAGCTCATCCAGGGTTGGAATGGATTCACCATTGCTCAGCTTGAACTGACGCAGCTCAGCCAGCGTATAGTCAACGATGCGGCCAGTACCATCTGTCGTGCGGTCGATGGTTTCATCGTGCATGATAACCGGAATGCGATCCGAAGTCAGATGAACGTCAAATTCAACGCCATCGATCTGGTGAGCAACCACATAACGAAAACCGGCTAATGAATTCTCCGGAAACTTGGCAGGGTAGCCGCGGTGCCCAAAAATCTTGGTTTGGATGGCTTGATTTGATTGAGTATTCATTTTTTTACCTCTTAAAGATTGTCTTTGCTTACTTCTCGAACCGAATTATAGACGCTTGGTATGATAAAGCAATAGCAATTTGGTAAAAATCGTGTAAATTATTGATCGGACCGCTCAAAATCGTCAGTCGAGCGTCATGATGAGCTCATCAGCACAGCTTGTCATGATCAACCGGTGGGTTAAAGAGCTCTTCGTCACGTCCACGCTGGCATTCGGCCTGCAAAGTGACGTGTTTGATGTCATATTTGTCGTTTAGAATTTTTTCAACCTGCAGATAGATTTTTTCGACTTCGCTCAGCATCATATCATGGCAGTTGAGGTGTGCTGAAAAGACGATGCGATGTTCGTCAATCGTCCAGGCATGAACATGGTGGACGCCTACGACTCCTGGTACCTGCATCAGATCATGCTTGATGGCTTCATAGTCCAGATCAGGCGATGACTGCATCAGAATGCTTAAGGTCTGCTTGATGATTGGCAAAGCTTCCTTGGCGATGTAGAGTGCAACCAGGATCGTCAGGGTTGGGTCAAGCCAGGTGATGTTGAAAAACATTAAGATCACACCGCCAAAAATTACGGCAATTGAAGACAGTGCATCGCTTAAGACGTGCAGGTAGGTAGCCTTGACGTTCAGACTGTCATGGCTGCCACTGTGTAAAAGCTGTGCAGAAACCAGGTTGGCAATCAGCCCGATAATCGCTACGATCAGCATGATCCGACCGTTGATGTGTTCGGGATGGCTGAATCGCTTAATGGCTTCAACGATTAGGGCGATTGAAACAACAATCAAAAAGATACTGTTGGCCATTGCTGAAAGAATCTCAGCTCGCCGGTAGCCATAAGTACGTCGCCGATTTTCCGGCCGCCCCGAAATGACTTGGGCAAAGTAGCCTAAAACAATCGAGATTGAGTCCCCTAAGTTGTGAAAGGCATCGGAAAGCAGTGCCAGACTGCCGGATACCAATCCCCCAATAATCTCGACAACGGTAATCAAAACATTAAGCAGCGTCACGATTAAGAAACGCTGTTTGGAAACGTTGGACCGTTCCATGAAATCACTCCCCGCCTTAAAATAAATAAGCTAAAAATAGATTTAGGTATTCCAAATTACATTTTTATGATATGTTATAATCTGATTAGTTTCAATATGGAAAAATACATGGTTAAAAGCTCGACGACACTTACTGCCGCTGATATTTTAGGAGGAAGTTGTACAAAACATGACCCCAATGAAAGAAGACTATTTAAAGATAATTTTTGAGCTGGGCGGTGGCTATAAAAAGGTTTCTAATAAAGAAATTTCACTGGGATTGGGCATCGCAGCCGGTTCAGTAACAGAAATGATCACCAAGCTGACGGAGGAAGGCTTGGTATCTCATGAGCCATATGATGGGATCGCTCTGACGCCAGAGGGAATCAAGCATGCTGCTGAATTAGTCAGAAAGCATCGTCTGTGGGAGACTTTTTTAGTTGATGATCTGCACTACAGCATGACTGATGTTCATCCAGAAGCTGAGATCTTGGAACATAATACCAGCGATCGTTTGGCAACTGCTCTGGATGCCTTTTTGAATCATCCCAAGTACTGTCCTCATGGTGGCGTTATTCCGGCTGCTAATGGCAAGTTTGACAGCGTCAGTCATCGTCTGCTGGCCGATGCAGAAGATGGTGAAACGGTCGTCATTGAACGCTTCTTGGACAATCATGAGCTGCTGACCTATTTAAATGAGGTTGGTCTTCAGCTGCATGCCAAGGTTAAGGTAATCAAACACGAACCATTTGAGGGACCGATCTTGGTTGAATGTCTGGATAATGATCAGCAGCTCAGCATTTCCTATAAGGCTTCGCATAATATTTTCGTTAATCAAGAGCCTTTGCAGGACTAGACAATTAAATCTTAAGGCTCGGGTTTAATGCATGATGCATTGAACCCTTTTGTTGTTTTAGCTGCTGCCTGGATAAATTCACCAATAATAAGGATGGATGATTGAAAGTGGAAAGCAAGGATAAAAAGAATCTTGCCATTACCGCGTGTCTACTAGCGGGGCGTTTACTGATCGAAAACGGCTCAAATATGGAACGCGTCAATGACACGATGCGACGAATGGCACTGAGCGCGCAGCTGCAAAACTTTGAGGCATTTACAACGATGACGGCGATCGTTGCCAGCGCCGAACACCTGCCAAACGCTCAGGTAATTGATATTCATCAACGAAAATTGAATCTTAACAAGGTTGCAGCTGTCAACAGTCTTTCGCGGCAGTTTGCTGCCCATGAAATCGATGTTGAGACACTGTATGCAAAACTGCAAAAAGTTGACCAGCAGCCGCAGCAGACTTCAGATTTTGTTCAGTGCGTGGCAGCCGGCGTGCTTAGCTGGGCATTGACGATCGTTTATACTGGCAATGTCCATGATTCATTGTTTGCAGCCGTGATTGCCCTGGTGAGCTATCAGGTCTATCTGACTTTAGGAAAGCATTCCAAAGCGCGTTTTGTTAATGAGTTTTGTGCTTCCTTAGTGATTGCGCTTTTGACCGTGGGATTTGTTAGGCTGCATTGGGCCAACGACGTTAATGACATTATCATTGGGTGCGTGATGCCGTTGGTTCCAGGGGTTCCTTTGACCAATGCGGCTCGTGATCTGATGTCTGGTGATCTGATCAGTGGCACGTCACGCGCGGTTGAAGCCACGCTGACGGCAATTGCCATTGGCTGCGCAATCGTTTTTGTTTTGCGATACGTTTGAGCGAGGTAGAGCATGGAAAACTTTTGGGTTAGATTAATCTTTGAATTTGTGCTGGCTGACCTTTCGACAATTTGTTTTGGAATTTTACTGAACATACCGCGCCGGGCCTATCATTGTGCAGGTGCAATCGGTGGTACCAGCTGGGCGTTTTATTGGGCAGTCTATTATCAGCTGCATCTGGGGCTGGCTTTAAGCAATCTGCTGGCTGCCATTATGATTGGCGTCTTGAGTATGGCGGCCGCCCGCTGGCAAAAAATGCCGATGATCATCTTTAACGTTCCCGCGCTGGTGCCGCTGGTTCCTGGTGGACAAGCCTATAAGATGGTGCGCAGTTTTGTTTTGGGCAGCAACGGTGCGGCATTGGTATATCTTTATCAGATTTTGGTAATTGCTGGTGCGATTACGCTGGGCTTTGGTCTGGGTGATCTGATTAATCGACTGTTATTCTCTGAACACCACTTAAGAAACCGGTAGGGTGTGATATAATTAAATTTATTGTGGCTGATGTCATGACAAGATCCAACAAAGGAGCAATTTTAACATGCTGATAGGACAAGATCCGAATCGTTGGAAACGGTTCATGGTAAGCTTTGTATTGTTTTTGATTGTCGCTGGTATGGTAATGAGCAACTCAATGATCCTGCAGGTTTTGGATTCGGTTTTCCAGGCGCTGCTGGCACCAAATCCTAACCATACGCCCAATGCAACCTATCATATAATGGTAGTCGTTTCGTTTTTGGGCAGCCCTAAGATGGCCCTTGTCTGGATGCTGATCATCACCTTTTTTCTCTGGGGCTTCAAATATAAGGTACCGGCACTCTGGGCTTGGCTAACGCTGATTGTCGGTGACCTTTTAGATGAGATCGTCAAGTACCTGGCTAAGCGGGATCGGCCCCTGCAGCATCCGACTGGCGACCATGGCTACAGTTTTCCCAGTGGACATGTGATGGGGACGTTTCTGGTGGCTGCCGTGCTGTTTTTGATCGTGGTGCCATTGATTAAAAATGCTGCAGTGCGGGTGATTTGCCAGCTGCTGTTGATCATGGCCGTTTTCTTGGTAGCCGTTTCGCGCATCTATCTTTATGCTCACTATCCGTTTGATACGGTCGGAGCGATGCTGCTGGCCTATGCCTGGCTGCAGATTTCCGAGACGCTTTACCTAACGTTTGCCAATGATATAAAAAGACGTTGGCGCAAGACCGCTAATTCGAAACTTTGAATCAAAATACCCAGTGTCTCTTTTAAAATCGACACCGGGTATTTTATATTTCCTGGGTAATTTTATTTAAATAGATCGTCAAGCCACTCACATGCCAGTTCAACCCAGTGGGCAACGTGGGGCTGATCAACATCATCATGATGGGCAACCAAGGCATTGGCAATGTCCATTCCATGCGGGCCATGCGCAAAAACGTGCAATTCTTGGGGAATCTGATGGGCCAGCAAAGCTTGGCTGTAGCTAAGCGTATTTTGCACTGGTACGACCTGATCGGTAAAAGTCGTCCACATAAAGGTTGGCGCGTTTAAGTCGTTGACATGTGTCGCGGCATTATAACGAGCTGGATCATCGGCCCACTTGGCACGCGTTGTGGCGTCTTTAGGAAAGCCAAGGTTAAGGTCGATGACGGGATAGCCTAGGATAACCGCATTGGGGCGGAGCTGATCGCTAGCAGCGCCACTGAGTCTGCTGAGCCACTCTTCATGCCAGTAGTCATTATACAGCGCGGTAACCTGACCGCCAGCTGAAAAGCCCATGATCGTCAGCTGATCGGTTTTTAAATGCCAGGCTGCGGTTTGTTTTCTAAGCAGCGCGACGGCTAATGCCAGATCGATCAGTGGATTTGGATAAACCGGCTGATGCTCGCTGGTGAAGGTATAGCGCAGCACGAAAACCTGAAAGCCACGAGCTGAAAAACTGAGCGCGGTCTTTTCGGTTTGTTCGACTGGAATATGCGTCATTGAGCCACCAGGGACAAAAATCAGTGGACGGAACTGCTGCACCGGCGACTTGGGAACAGGTGTCTGCAGATAGCCAGTCAGCACAGCTTTGGTTTGATAGCTTGCGGTACTTAAATTTTTTTGAATGATTTCCATTAAAAACACTCCTGAAAAAAGATCCTGGTAGGTGAAATTATAATGTACAAACAATTGCTTTGGCCAATTAAGACTGCCCGTCTCGTAATTAAAATGGGCTGTCAGGATGATCTTCAAGCTGTCTTGAATCTATTAGGCGATGGTGAATTGGTTAGATTAAGCGGACTGCAGCTGCCAGATGATCAAATGATGCGCGGCTGGGCGGTCAATAACTGGCTTGGGCAGCAGCAGCTTTTGTTAATCACTGATCCGGCTGGGCAACTGGTCGGATTGATCAGCTTATTCCCAATATATGCAAGTGATGGAAACTATCAGGCCCACGCTATGGAGCTGGGATATTTACTGAGACGCGATCGTTGGGGAAGAGGAATTATGAGTGAGGCGCTCGCATCTTTTTTGCAAGCGTTGGCAAAAAATAGTGATATTAAGCGGCTGCAGGCGTATGTGGCCATCGATAACCTACGTTCGAGATCTTTATTGAAAAAGTTTAAATTTGATCAGATCGGTAATGAAAACGGTTATTTGAAAATGGTTAAAGCTTTATAATTACATGCATAAACTTGTTTAAATATTTATTTTATTGTATAATATTTTTCGTTGTCGCAGATAAGCCAATTTGGGCAGATAGTCCAATTGATATGGCTTTTTTGCTGAAATTGCGCTAAAATGTTTAATCATATTAAGTATGCACACCTTATACTTTATCCATGAGAAATGTATAACTGGCGCTCGAAATTGTCATAGAGGAGGAATCCATTTACGATGAGTGGAGAGGCAAAGAATGGTGGTACGGAAGGTCAGACAATAACTGGCAATTCCGGCCATATGAAACGGACGCTGCAGACGCGGCACCTGTCGATGATTGCTTTGGGCGGTTCAATTGGTACCGGGATGATGATTGCCAGTGGTTCGGCAATTTCAACGGCTGGGCCTGGTGGGGCTTTGGTCGCCTACAGCATGATGGGAATCATGGTTTACTTTTTGATGACCAGCCTGGGTGAGATGGCAACCTATATTCCATTGACGGGATCGTTTGCTACCTACTGTACTAAGTTTGTTGACCCAGCATTGGGTTTTGCCATGGGTTGGAACTACTGGCTGAACTGGGTGATTACGATTGCCGTTGATGCGGTTACCTCTGGAGTTATCATTCAATTCTGGTGGCCCCAGTTTCCTGAATGGATTTTTAGCGGCTTTGTTTTGCTGGTAATCTTTTTGATCAATTATCTGTCAGTACGCTCATATGGTGAGACTGAATACTGGCTGTCAATTATTAAAGTCGTGACGATCATTGTCTTCTTGATCGTTGGTTTTATGATTATTTTTGGGATTATGGGTGGTCAAGGACCAATCGGCTTAAAAAACTTCCATTACAAAAAAGCACCGTTTGTTGGCGGCTTTCCCAGCATCCTGACCGTTTTCTTGGTAGCCGGGATGTCATTTCAGGGTACTGAACTGGTCGGCATTACGGCTGGTGAATCCGCTACGCCGGAAAAATCCGTTCCAAAGGCCATTCATTCAACCTTCTGGCGGATCTTGCTGTTCTACATTCTTTCAATCTTTGTCATGGCCTGCATTTTGCCATATACCGACAAAAACCTTTTGAGCAGCAACGTTCAAGACGTGGCGATGTCGCCATTTACGATTGTCTTTAAGCGAGCCGGTTTGGCAGCGGCAGCCAGTGTGATGAATGCGGTTATCTTGACGGCCGTAATCTCTTCAGCCAACTCAGGACTTTATGCCTCAACGCGGATGCTGTTCTCGCAAGCACGGGAAGGCTATGCCTGGCGAGGGTTTGGCTATGTTAATAAGCGGGGGATTCCGATCTACGCGCTGCTGGGGACGATGACCGTCTCGCTGGCGATCTACCTGCTGCATTTTGTCAGTGCCAACGCCTACAACTACCTGATTGATGCATCCGGGTTGTCTGGCTTTATCGCCTGGCTAGGGATTGCAATGGCTCACTACCGGTTCCGGCGGGCCTTTGTTGCACAGGGACATCAGCTGAGCGAGCTGAAGTATCATGCGACCATGTTCCCATTTGGTCCAATTTTTGCTTTTGTCTTCTGTATGATTGTGATTGTTGGTCAAAACATTCCAGCATTCATTCACTTAGATTGGGACAACATCTTGATTACCTACATGGCAGTGCCGATCTTCTTGATCCTGTTCTGCTACTACAAGTTCCGCTATAAGACGCACCTGCTTTCGCTGCAGGAAGCCGATTTATCGCGCAGTTCGCGTGGTGAGAAATACATTACTGCTGATGGTAAAGAAATCAAGTAGAAAATTAAAACTTGCTTAAAATCAAAAGTGAGTTATAATCAGATAATGTGTAAAAGAGAAGAGGTGCGAGTCTCATCAGTAGACCAGGCTGGATGCTTCAGAATCAATGCCTGGCTGAAAGGGATGCTCGCCGAAACGCGTATCGACTGAAGGCTTTACGCGTTGGGCCGTAGTTAAATAAATTACGGACTGTCGCAGAAGCTTCTGCGGGGCGCTTCCATGATTGATTCAACAATTACGAAGTTAAGTTGAGTCGACAAGCAGGGAAGTCCTGGCTTGCCGGCTCTTTTTGTTTGCCTTTCTCGCCAATAAATTTGAGGAGGATTTTTTCATGAGCGAAAACAGTCATGAAGGCAGTGAAGGTCATATTCAACGGACATTGAAAACGCGCCACCTGTCAATGATTGCTCTTGGCGGTACGATTGGGACGGGACTTTTTATTGCCAGCGGTTCGGCAATCTCAACGGCCGGCCCGGGTGGTGCTTTAGCAGCTTATGCCATCATGGGGATCATGGTTTATTTCTTGATGACCAGTCTGGGTGAGATGGCCACCTATATTCCAGTCTCGGGTTCTTTTGCCACCTATTCAACAAAGTTTGTTGATCCGGCATTAGGTTTTGCCATGGGTTGGAATTATTGGTTTAACTGGGCCATTACGATTCCAGTTGACGTAACGACGGCGGGGCTGGTTTTCCAATATTGGCTGCCGCATTTTCCAAGCTGGCTGTTTAGTACGTTTGTCTTGCTTGCGATTTTTCTGATCAATTATCTTTCAGTTCGTTCATATGGTGAAACGGAATATTGGCTATCTTTGATCAAGGTTGTAACGGTCGTCATCTTTTTGGTCGTTGGGGTCTGCATCATCTTTGGAATCATGGGTGGTCAAGGACCGGTTGGCATGAAGAATTTCCACTACAAGGACGCACCGTTCGTTCATGGCTGGTCAGGGATCTTAAGTGTGTTCCTGGTTGCTGGGTTCTCATTTCAAGGAACCGAATTGATTGGGATTACGGCAGGTGAAGCTGCTACGCCGGAAGAATCGGTTTCCAAGGCTATTCATTCAACTTTTTGGCGGATTTTGCTGTTCTATATTTTTGCAATCTTTGTCATTGCCTGCGTTCTGCCATATACCAACAAAAACCTGTTGAATTCAAACGTGCAAAACATTACGATGAGCCCATTTACGATTGTTTTTAAGCGGGCAGGGATGGCAGCAGCGGCCAGTGTCATGAACGCGGTTATCTTAACGGCTGTAATCTCAGCAGCCAACTCTGGTCTGTATGCCTCGACGCGGATGCTGTTCTCACAGGCACGGGAAGGCTATGCCTGGAAGATCTTTGGCTATGTCAACAAACGCGGGATTCCAATCTATGCATTGTTGGGCACCATGGTTGTCTCGTGTCTGGCTTATTTGACACAGTTTATCGGTCCCGAAGCTTATAACTACCTGATTGGGGCATCTGGTCTGTGCGGCTTTATCGCCTGGTTGGGGATTGCCGTTTCACACCTGCGCTTCCGGCGGGCATTTATTGCTCAGGGACATCAGGTTGGCGAATTAAAGTATCATGCTACACTGTTTCCGTTTGGTCCAATCTTTGCTTTGATTTTGTGTGTCGTCGTAATGTGTGGTCAAAACATTGATGCCTTTATCAAGATGGATTGGTCAAATATCGCCATCACCTACATGGCCGTACCATTGTTCTTGATTTTATTCATCTACTATAAGGTTCGCTACAAGACGCACTTGATTCCACTCAAGGAAGTTGATCTGTCACGGAGCAACAATAGTGAGTCATTCGTTCCTGAATCGGAAAAAGAAGCTGAATAATCATCGAATCCTCGTCAGTTTTGGCGGGGATTTTATTATTTTTAAAATGAACAGACATTGTTAGTGACAGGATTGGCTGTAAAAATGCGATCAGTCAAAATTCATTTAGTGTTGAGCAGCAAAATAATTTGCAAAAAGTACGACTCGTTGATTGAGTGGCTGAGACTTTATGGTGTTGACTGATAAATGAAAAACATTTTACTCACGATGCCGGATCAAAGATGATACAATATAGCTCGTGTCTTTTTAGAAAATGGAAAAAAGGGGAAAAGCAATGATTGTACTAGCAGGAACTATTGGTGCGGGAAAAACCAGTTTAACGCGGATGCTGGCTGATCATTTGGGCAGTCAGGCTTTCTATGAATCGGTTGATGATAATGAAATCCTGCCGCTGTTTTATCAAGATCCTAAGAAATATGGCTTTTTGCTGCAGATCTACTTTTTAAATAAGCGCCTGGCCGAAATCAAGAATTCATTTGATAATGATCTAAACGTTTTGGACCGCTCGATTTTTGAAGATGCCCTGCTTTTTCGGCTGAATGCCGATCTGGGGCGAGCTACACAGACAGAAGCCGACATCTATTCCTCACTTTTGGGTAATATGATGGAAGAATTGCCTCAGCAGGTACATACCAAAGCACCAAGCCTTTTGATCAGCATTCAGGTCTCATTTGAAACGATGCTGAAGCGAATCAAGAAACGTGGTCGTTCGTTTGAACAGATTGAAAATGATCCGAGTCTTTATGAATACTATCGCGAATTGAATCAGCGCTATGTTGACTGGTATGCCAGCTATGATGAAAGTCCTAAAATGTTGATCGATGGGGATAAATATGATTTTGTCGAAGATCCGCATGCAGCTGATCAGGTTTTACAGTTGGTTGATGATAAGCTGACGGAATTGAATCTAAAGTAGCAGGAGCCTTGACAGAATCTACTCAGATATGTATAATTAAACCATTGACTTTCATATCTGATATGGAGGATTAGCTCAGTTGGGAGAGCATCTGCCTTACAAGCAGAGGGTCACAGGTTCGAGCCCTGTATCCTCCATTTTTTAATGCTTTACTTGCGGATGTGGCGGAATTGGCAGACGCGCAAGATTTAGGTTCTTGTATCTTATGATGTAAGGGTTCGAGTCCCTTCATCCGCATTATTATCAAAACGGCTGTCCCGAAGCAAGGTACAGTCGTTTTTTGATTTATTTTGCATCTAATCGCTGATATAGTTATTCTTAGAAGTTTTAATCGGGAAAGGAAGCCATAAAAATGATCACGTTTGGTCGTTATCGCCTTTCATTCTCAAAAGCCTTGACGTTTGGGTTCTTGATCGTGATTGCGATCGGTACGCTGCTTTTGATGTTGCCGATTGCCGTCAAGCCTGGCGAGAATTCATCGTTTATGACGGCATTTTTTACCGCAACCAGTGCAACCTGCGTGACTGGATTGACGCTGGTTGATACGGCGACTCATTGGTCCTTATTTGGTCAACTGGTAATTACAGCTTTGATTGAGATTGGCGGACTGGGTTTTATGACGTTTGCGATCATGATGTTTTTGTTCGCACGTCAAAAGATCAGGCTTTCAGCACGTCTGTTGGCTCAAGAATCACTGAACCTGCAGTCGCCAGCACAGATTACTATTGTAAATTTAATTGTTGGCCTTTCACTGATTATTCAGGTTTTAGGCGCGCTATTGCTGTGGCCTGATTTTGGTCGTCGGTTTGGCTTGGTCAAAGGGTTATGGTACAGTATCTTTCATTCGATCTCAGCTTTTTGCAATGCTGGTTTTGATCTGTTTGGCAACAGCCTGGCATTATTTGCTGATGATACCTATGTCTTATTTATCATGGCAGTTTTGATTATTGCTGGCTCATTTGGTTTTTTGGTTTGGCGAGATCTATTGCTTTATCGAAAAAAGCATCGGTTGTCGCTGCATACTTCACTAGCGCTATCGACTGGCGCCATTATCCTGCTGTTATCACTGATGAGCTATCTTTTGACTGAAAATAATCTAGCTGCTCAGTTTCCACATATGTCAGTCGAGCATCGTTTCATCAATACTGTTTTTATGGCTATTACGCCACGGACAGCCGGTCTGACGACTTTTTCCTATCAAAATCTTTCACCGGCCGGCATCGCGGTAACGGTAATCTTGATGTTTATTGGTGGGACGCCAGGATCAACGGCTGGTGGGATCAAAACGACTACGGTTGGGCTGTTGACGCTGCAGAGTATTGCCACTTTAAAAGGTCAGCGCGATACGGTTTTTGGCAGACGCCGCTTTAAAGAAGAAAATATTTTTCGGGCGCTGACGCTGGTTTTTGTTGCCTTTGCAATTCTTGCCGCGGCCATCTTATTGTTGTGTCTGACACAGCATTTGCCAGCCAATTTTACTTTGGAAGATATTATTTTTGAAGTTATGGCTGCTTTTGGGACGACGGGTATCAGCATGGGGGTCACGCCACACTTGAATTTATTTGGCAAACTGATCATTATGGCATTGATGTTTATCGGTCGAGTTGGCATCTATACCGTAATGTTTACGATTTTAAATGCTCATCCAAAGCAAAAGAACTATCGCTATCCGGAAGAAGGGGTTTTGATTGGCTAATAAAAACAACTATGCAGTAATTGGCATCGGCCAGTTCGGCAGTTCGGTCTGTGAAACTTTGGCCGAGGCGCATCAAGACATTTTGGCTATTGATAAGAATGAAGATGTCGTCAATGAATATGCCAATATGGTAACGCGAGCAGTCATTGCCGATGCTCAAGATGAAGAAGCGATGCGCGAGCTGGATCTAGGGAGTTTTGACAATGTCTATATTTCGGTGGGGAATATTCAGGCCAGTATCATGGCAACTTTAATCGTTAAAGAATTGGGCGCTAAAAACATTATCTGTAAGGCAGAAAATGAAAATCATGCCCGGGTGCTGGAAAAAATCGGCGCTGACTATGTCGTACGGCCAGAGCGTGACATGGCTAGACGAATGGTGTTTCATCAGCTGCATTTAAATATTGCCAACTATTTGATCTTGAATCATGAGCTGACGCTGGCCGAAATCGAGGTTAAGAGTCCAGATTTTTGTGAGCATACGCTAAAAGAGCTTAATCTGCGCGATACGTATCAAGTCAATGTGATTGCCATTGTCAGCGGAGAGCAGGTTAACAAGCTGCCACAAGCCGACGATATACTTCATCATGGTGATCATATCTCGGTTGTTGGGGATGTCGGATCGATTCAAAAGCTCAGTTCGGTAATCGCTAATGAATAAATAATCTAATCATAAAAACAGCGCTGTGCAGACTTTAGTGTCCAGCACAACGCTGTTTTAAGTTGGGTCAGTCATCAATATCAGACGTCCCGTGACGAGCTCTTAATGCCCAAAGAATTGAGACGGTATCGATTACTTCCTGCAGCATTGCCCCAATAAAAGCAGGGATGATGCCAAATGCGGCAATCAGCATTAAAGCCGTACAGATGCCGATACCGATCAAGACGGCCTGTTGAGCAATACGCATGGTTTCTTGTGAGATCGTAACGGCAATGGCAACCCGGTGCAGGTCATCTTTAACGATTACCAGATCAGCGGACTCGCTGGCTGCCGTTGATCCATGAGCACCCATGGCGATCCCGACATCAGCAGTTGCCAGTGCGGGTGCATCATTGACGCCATCACCAACCATTACGACAGGACGACGATTTTCCGGAACGTTTTTTAAGGCCGCGATCTTTTGTTCGGGCAATAGGTCAGCTTTTACCTCATGGATGCCGACCAGTTTAGCAACGTGCTGCGCAATGGCTTTTTGATCGCCAGTCAGCATAACCAGGTGCTCGACGCCCAGCTGACGCAGCTGCTCCATAGTACGTGGCGCTTCAGGACGAATCTGATCTTGGAAAACCACGCAGCCCCAATACTGATCATCCACGCTGACATAGATTGCAGTCTGAGACAGCGGCTTTTGGGTCGTATCCGGATCAGCAAAAATCAGCTTGCCGACCTTGACTTGTCGACCGTCAACGATTGCTAAGATCCCGTTGCCGACGACCTCTTTTAATTCACTGGCAGAACTAAGCGGAATCTGGTGTGCTTGCGCATAGGCGACGGTTGAGCGGGCAAGGATATGTGGCGACTGTTCCTCGGCACTGGCAGCAAAGTGCAGAAGTTCCTTAATGTCGATTCCCTTAGCCGGTTCAAGATGGTCAACGGTCAGCTGGCCGCTGGTAATCGTACCGGTTTTGTCAAAGGCCATGGTTTTCGGATGCGCCATTTTTTCCAGGACGCTGCCAGTCTTAACGATGATCCCGCTGCGTGAGGCCCGACTCATCCCCGAAACGATGGCAACTGGCGCCGCTAAAATCAGTGGACATGGTGAAGCAACAACCATTACTTGAGCAAAACGACTGGGATCTTTGCTGACGATCCAAGCGATGCCGCCAATTACAAGGGCAGCCGCAGTAAAGGGAACGGCATAGCGGTCTGCCAAACGGACAAAGTGAGCCGGGGTGTTCTCCGCTTCTTTAACCAGGGCCACCAGTTTTTGATACTGGCTGTCACGTGCTAGTTTGACTGCTTTAATGACGATTGCCTGATCGCCATTCAGCGAGCCTGACATTACCTGATCGCCAACCTGCTTATCGATTGGCTTTGATTCACCAGTCAGCGATGATTCGTTGACTTGTGTATTGCCTTTAATGATTTCGCCATCGATTGGTACCAGCTCGCCAGGCTTAACGATGATTGTATCGCCAACCTTAACCTGGTCGACATGAACGTCTTCAATCTGATCGTTCATCAGCCGGTGTGCAGACTGCGGCGAGTTGTCAAGCAGTGCCTTAAGCTCAGAGTTGGCCTTACGTGAGGCATAGTCTTCCAAAGCGTCGCCACCGACCAGCATTACTAAAATCACCATAGCGGCCCAATACTCACCGACACTTAAAGTGGAAACAACGGCAATGATTGCCAGCAGATCAACACCATAGCGACCGCTTTTAAGAGTATGGATCATCTCAATCAGCATTGAAAGCGCGATACCGGCTCCCACGATGGTTACCAGAATCTGGGCAGCCAATGCCTGCTTAAAAGCGTATTGCAGGAGCACGGCTACTAAGGCGACAGCTAAAATCATGAACAATTTTTGCCGATGCGAAAATTTTTTCATAATTTTCAGCTCCTTTCCCCAAATTTTGTCTTAATTATAACGCTATTCAGCAACCGCTTCCAGATGTCAGCTTGAGGCAATATGCCAAGTTGGTTTCATTCAGGTCAAAATTAATAAATATCGGAATAATTGACGAAAATATAAAATTAGTATTGACATTAAACGTTTTTATCGGTAATATATATAACTGTTGATACGTTATCAACGAACTCAAATAAACATTTGCGGAAGTAGTTCAGTGGTAGAACATCACCTTGCCATGGTGGGGGTCGCGGGTTCGAATCCCGTCTTCCGCTTTTTGTATGCCGATGATTTTTCATCGGTTTTTTTATTGAAAAAGATCCGGTCATCACCATTTTGGTACTGACCGGATCTGGTTGTTACTAAGCTTAAATCAGCCGATATTCTTTTAAGAGTTCTTCGATATAAGTTCCTTTGACTTTTTTGAGCCCCTCTTTAACTAATAGTTTCTGAGACAATGGCAAGTCAAGTTCAGTTAATTTCTTTTGATCATTAAGATAGTACATGGCATTCATCATCAAACGAACGTCAAAGGCTGAGGCAAATACTTCTGGAACGCCCCGGTCAATGTCAAGCAGCGTATAGACGGCTTCCATGGCAGTGCGAACGGAGTATTCAGTTGTAAAGACCGTATCACGTGGCGTTTCAGCAAAGTTGCCGATAAAGGCTAGATTCTTGGAATGCTTTGGTACGACTAATGGACGATCACCCAAAGCGCGCGGCATGAAGTAGGATGTGATATACGGCATGTGAGCAGGAATTGTTGTCGCTGCTTTTGCCATGACCGGAATATCATTTTCTGGTACACCCATATGATATAGCCACTCTTCACATAGTTCGATACCGGTACATTCGGGCATTGGCTTTTTTACGTAGTTGCCGGCTTTATCGGAGAAAAGACCGTACAGCCAGACGATCAGTTCATTAGGCTTCTGTTGGTGAAAATGAGGCTGCCGACTGATCGAATAGCCTAAAAGCCAGTTGGAGTCGTTGATTGTTGTAGGACCGCTGGTTACGATTGAGCCACTGTGCGGATCTTTTTTATTTACTTTTTCGATAAATGGTACGATATCATTATTTTTAAAAGTAATCGTAGCCGACATGGTCCAGTTGGCATTTGGAATTTGCTCGCAGAACTTTTCTGGATGACCAAAGTCACTGTCTTGGGCTGCCAGGTTCTTCCATAGCTGCCAGCTAGCGCCAAGCGGATGATCGATTGGTGCAGGGTGATCATTGTCGCCGTACGTGGTGCTTTCGGTAATCGAACCATTTGTTACAAAGACCAGATCATTTGGTGTCAGTTCGATACTTTGCGGTTCACCAGCAACCGTCATCTCGATCTTGGTGGCAAGCTTGTCATTACCGGAGCGGTTGACGATGATATTGTCGACAGTAGTTTCTTGATGGAATTGAACCTCATGATCCTTCAAAAATTTAACCATTGGGAGAATCAATGACTCATATTGATTGAATTTGGTAAAGCGTAGAGAAGAAAGATTTTTGAGCGTACCAACGTGTTGAATGAACCGCATTAGATAACGACGCATTTCCATGGCACTGGCCCATGGCTCAAAGGCAAACATTGTACACCAGTAGAGCCAGAAATTGGATTGGAAGAACTCTTTGTCAAAGACTTCATTGATTTTGACGTCCTGGAGTTTTTCTTCCGGCGTTAAAACCAGGTCAACGATCTCTTTGACTGCTTTTGGCGTCAGCAGCAGCTGTCCGTCAGTTGGCAGAGCTTCACCACGATTCTGAATGACACGAGTTTTAGCATAGCAAGGGTCTTTGCGGTTTAGACGATAGAACTCATCCAATACTGAAGCGCCGGGGACTTCGAGTGACGGAATCGAACGAAATAGATCCCAGAGCGTCTCAAAATGCGGTTCCATTTCACGGCCACCACGAATAATATAGGAATTGCGCTGAACGCTGTAAATTCCATCCATGCTGCCGCCTGGAACTGATAATTCTTCAAGAATATGGATCTTTTTACCTGGCATCTGTCCGTCGCGAATCAAAAAGACGGCGGTGGCTAATCCAGCCAGACCTGCTCCAATGATATATGCCGATTTTTTTTCGATATCGGCTGGCTTGTCAGCATTAACGAACGCCTCGTAGTTTCCATTTGTATAATGCATCATGCTCGCTCCTTTCAATACCAAAAATCGTTACACCTGTAACTATACTTTTATGATATTGTTGACGCTTTCATTTGTCAATTATTTTTAGAAAAGCGAGGAATTAATATTAATGAATAAAAAGAGTCAAAAAACACAACTGAAAATCGAGCAAGCAATGTTTGAGCTGCTTAAGGAAAAGCCTTACGCTGAACTAACGGTAGCTGAAATCGCACAACGAGCCATGGTGTCGCGAATGGCTTTTTACCGTAATTTCGGTGGCAAGGATGCAATCTTGACGCATTTTTTGCAACAGGAATTTGCTGCTTTTATTCAAGATATCAAAGAACATGACCTGAATTCATTGGAACAGCAGCTTACGGCCTATCTTAGCCACTTCAAGAATCATCCGGATCTGATGCGTGTTTTGTTGAAAGCAGGTTTTGAAGGTGAACTGCTCAATCAGCAAACAGCCTACCTGCATCGTTTGCTGATTGAGTATCATCCAGAACTCGATCTTTCAGACTATGCAATCAGCTACCAGTCTGGCGGAATCTACATGCTGCTGGTTTGGTGGGTTAATGATGATTTTGCTGCGCCGGTTGAGCTGCTGGTCGATTATGCACGACGCCATATCATGCTGAATAAATAAAAACTGACCGTCATCGATCAAATGGATTGGTGACGGTCAGCTTGATTATGATCACTTTGAATGCTTATTTCGATGCCTTTTGGTAGACGCGCTGGCCCTTAAACCAGGTTTCGTTTGCATTTACGGTTGCCAGTTCATCTTTTGCGACACTGAAGATATCTTTGTTTAAAATTACAAAGTCAGCTGATTTGCCAACCTCCAGCGTTCCGTTATGCGTGAAGCCGCCAATTTCTGCTGCCCATTTGGTATAGCCTAAGATGGCCTGCGGAACGGTAATGGCTTCTTCAATGTTTACAACGTCATTGTTGGCAGCCTGGCGCGTTACGGCTGCATAGATACTGTAGAAAGGACTGTCAGGCTCAGCCCAGGGAGTACATGGCGCATCAGAGCTTAAAGTCGTCAGTGCCTTTGATTTAAGCATTGATTTAACACGGTAAGCCAGTTTGAACTGTTCCGGCGTCAAATAGCTGTGATAGGATTCATCTTCTGCAAAGAAAAAGATTGGCTGGGTGGAAAGACCGTACCGCATTTTGGCGTGATTGATCTGATCAAGCATCTGATCGCTAAGCAGCGAAGCGTGTTCGATACGGATTGAAGGCATATCATCCAGCCAGGGATCTAAATCACAGGTCGTATCTAAAACCAGCTGAATTGCTGCATCACCCATTGCGTGAATGGCGGCCTGCAGCTGATGCTTTTGGGCAAATTTGATGGCCGTCTTCAGCTTGGCCTGGTCAGTAAGTAAAACACCGCGCTTGCCAGAAGGATAAGGCAATGAGTTGTCAGCAGTCTCGCCAGAAATACTGCCATCCATGAAAATCTTAATGCCGGCTACCCGCAGCTGATCATCGCCCACTGGATCAAGGGCTTGACCAGGCTTCAGCTCATCATAGACATAATAGATGGAGGCTCGCGGCTTAAAGCCCTGCTTGACGGCATCTTGATAAAGGCGCAGCGTAGGGTAGGGATTAAGCCGTCCCATCATTTCGCCAATTGCAACGATACCATTTTCGAGATAATGATCGGAGCTATTGACCATGTTTTGTACGTCATTTTCGTAGCTTTGCGCCGATTTGGCTCGAATCAGCAGCTGACTGGCGGCTACCTCACGCATAAAGCCATTGGGACGACCATCTGGAAAACGTTCGATATGGCCGCCTTTTGGATCTGGGGTGTTTTGATCGATACCGGCCAGTGCCAAGGCTTTTGAGTTGCCAACTGATGAATGACAATCGGAACGGTAGATAAAGATTGGCTGCTCAGTAGTAACCTGATCCAGATCGTCAACGGTTGGCGCGCGATGTTCTGCCAGCTTGGTTTCGTCAAAGCCCCAGCCCTCGATCCAGACATCCGGGCCTTGACCATACTGCGGGGATGCCTTGAGGGCGGCGATCATTTCTTGAATGCTGTTGACGTTAGGGGGCGTACAGGCCGTTCCGTGAAGAGCATCCGCAATATATTTGGGATGGGTATGACAGTCGATCAGTCCAGGCAAAACTGTTTGCTGATGCAGATCAATCGCTTGGGGATCGTCAACCTGTTCAGTCTGCCCGATCCAGCTGATATGGCCATCTTTAACTTTAAAGGCAGAGACAAAATCAGTTTCGCTGGTACCGACAAATACCTTGCCATTGACAAAAGTTTGTTCCATAGTTAGTTCCTCCGTGATATTTTGGTAGCGGTAACATTATGATAATCCGCTAGCCAGATTGAGACAACCTTGGAAAAATAAAACTGAACATTATATTCATTACTATCTAAAAAATCAAAATTAGCATTTTAATCAGGCGTGAGCTATCCAAACAATGAAAGCCTTCACTTATTTTTGATAAGTTTAAATCTGCACAAGTTAAAAATAATTTTGAAAGTGCTTTAGATGGCTGTGAAGCCCTTTACATCAGCAGAAAACCGGTTTTTAAATTCATTGGTCTAGGCTAAATGTGCAAACGTTCACTTTCCAAATCGATATGAATCTGCTAAGATAGGGGCTGTAAAGGAAATCTAATGATTGCAAAGGAGATTTTGCTCTATGAAAGCTGCTGTTATTCGTGAAAATTGTGATGGCTTCGTTGACGTTAAGGACGTTACGCTGCGTGATCTGAAGCCAGGTGAAGCACTGGTCGACATGGAATACTGTGGTCTTTGCCACACCGACCTGCACGTTGCTGCCGGCGATTTTGGCAAGAAGCCTGGTACGATTATTGGTCACGAAGGTGTTGGCCGCGTATCTAAGGTTGCTCCTGGCGTTACCAGCCTGAAAGTTGGCGACCGAGTATCAATTGCTTGGTTCTTTAAGGGCTGTGGCCACTGTGAGTACTGTCTGACGGGTCGTGAAACGCTTTGCCGCAACGTTTTGAACGCCGGCTACACTGCTGATGGCGCTATGGCTCAACAATGCATCGTTCCTGCTGACTATGCAGTTAAGGTACCAGAAGGCCTGGATCCAGTTGAAGCAACTTCTCTGACCTGTGCCGGCGTTACGATGTACAAGGCACTGAAGGTTTCCGGCATCAAGCCAGGTCAATGGGTATCAATCGTTGGTGCTGGTGGTCTGGGTAACCTGGGGATTCAATTTGCCCACAACGTATTTGGCGCTCACGTTGTTGCCGTTGATGGTAACCCTGACAAACTGGAAGCTGCCAAGAAGGAAGGCGCTGAAGTTCTGATCAACCGTCATGACGGCAATGTTGACGAACAGATCCAAGAAAAGGTTGGCGGCGTTCATGCAGCTGTTGTTACGGCCGTTACGCCAGCTGCCTTTGACCAGGCTGTTGGTTCCCTGCGTCCAGATGGCAAGCTAGTTGCCGTTGCTCTGCCAAAGGGTGACATGCAGCTGAACATTGCCAAGACGGTTCTGGATGGAATCGTTGTCGCTGGTTCGCTGGTTGGTACTCGTCAAGACCTGGCTGAATGTTTCCAATTCGGTGCTGAAGGCAAGGTTCACCCAATCGTCAAGACCCGCAAGCTGGAAGAAATCAACGACATGATTCAAGAACTTAAGGACAACAAAGTGGTTGGCCGGAACGTTGTTGACTTTGTACACAATAAATAATTGAATAACGGCTAAGGCAAGCTGATCTTAGCAATCTAAAATTTAAGGCTCATCGTTGTTTTTGCAGCGATGAGTTTTTTTAATTTAAAATCGGAATTTTATGGATATATATGATAAAATGAAGGTCAACATTAGTCAGATAAAGAAAGAGGGGGCGAAATTTTGGAAGACCGCAGTATTTCGGATATTATTGAAGCTTATCTTAAAGAGATTCTTGGCAACTCAGAGCAGATCGAGATACGTCGTTCAGAAGTGGCCAACCATTTCGATGTGGTACCATCACAGATCAATTATGTAATTAAAACTCGCTTCACCCTGCAAAATGGCTACCTGGTTCAAAGTAAACGTGGCGGTGGCGGCTATATCCGTATTGAACGCATCAATCTATTGGATGATGTCGATGTCTTGGACATGCTGATCAATGCAATTGGCGACTCAATCAGTGAACGAGATGCCTTCGATGTGATTCGAACTTTATATGAAGAAAAAGTCATTACGCGGCGAGAAGGCGATTTAATGATGGTGATGGTCGCCAAACAAACCTTGAAACTGGATAGTCGAGTTAAAGAAAATCAGCTGCGGGCCCGGGTTTTGACTTCACTGTTGAACCGGCTGCGTTTTGAAAGCTAAGAGAGAAAGAGACGGTGATTTAATGGACAATAATTCATACACCCGAAGCGCGCAAAACGTTTTGCAGATTGCCCAAGAACAGGCACACTACTTTAAGCATCAGGCCGTGGGCACCGAGCATCTGCTGCTGGCGTTGAGCATGGTTTCTAATAGTATTGCGGGCCGTGTCTTGAATCAGTTTAACGTCACCAGCGATGATATTCGCGAAGAAATCGAAAGCCTAACCGGTTATGGTACGATGCAAGAGGTTGATCGCGATACCTATTTGCCTGATTCGCCCAAACTGCGCAGTATTTTATTGCTGGCTAAGCAGATGGCCCAACGTCTGCAGGCCCCTCAAATTGGCACCGAGCATCTGCTGTTGGCCCTGCTGAGTGATGATGCAATTCTATCATCACGAATCTTAAGCAATCTGGATGTTAATCCCAAACAGGCGCGTCGGATTTTGCTGCGGCGCCTAGGAATCGCTGAAAATCAGCAGCGACGGGCACCACGGCGACGTCCTGGTGAAAACGATGGCGGTGACGGTGAGGTTCAGGGAACGCCAACGCTGGACAAGCTGGCTCGTGATCTGACACAGATTGCTCGCAGTGATGGCATGGATCCTGTAGTTGGCCGCGATCGTGAAATCAAGCGGGTAGTTCAGATTCTCAGTCGTCGGACTAAAAACAATCCGGTGCTGATTGGTGAGCCAGGGGTCGGCAAAACCGCGATCGCAGAAGGACTGGCCGAACGGATTGTAGCTGGTCGGGTTCCTGAAGAACTGGCTGATAAGCGACTGATGATGCTGGATATGGGTTCGCTGGTTGCGGGCACCAAGTATCGCGGTGAGTTTGAGGACCGCTTGAAAAAAATCATCAATGAAATCTATCATGACGGCCATGTGATTCTTTTTATCGATGAGCTGCACACTCTGGTTGGAGCTGGCGGTGCAGAAGGGGCAATTGATGCCTCAAATATCTTAAAGCCGGCACTGGCCCGTGGTGAGCTGCAGACGATTGGCGCAACGACGCTGGATGAGTATCAAAAATACATTGAATCAGACGCAGCTTTGGAACGGCGCTTTGCAACGGTTCAAGTTGAAGAGCCGACTGCTGAGGATGCGCTGGCGATTCTAAAAGGACTGCGGCCCAAATACGAAGAGCATCATCACGTCAAAATCGATGATGAAGCCTTGGAAGCTGCCGTTAAGCTGTCAACGCGCTATTTGACGAGCCGTTTTCTGCCAGATAAGGCCATTGATTTGATGGATGAGGCAGCGGCCATGGTGCGCATCGAAGCTGAAGAACAGTCCTCACCGCTGGCAAACGAACAGGCTCAGCTGCGCAAATTAGGCGAGGAAAAAGAACAGGCCATTGAACAGCAAGACTTTGATCGCGCGGCCCAGCTCAGGCAGGCTGAACTGACCATCAAGGCGCGGCTGGCGCAAGAAGAAGAGCAGCGACAAAAGCAGGCTGATCAGTATCAGCTGCACGTTACCGGCGAAGACATTGCTAAAGTGGTGGCTGAGTGGACGGGTGTGCCGCTGACCCAGCTGCAGAAAACGGAAAGCGACCGGCTGATCAATCTGGAACGAGTCCTGCATCAGCGCGTGATTGGTCAGGATGAGGCGGTTTCGGCAATTGCCCGTTCAATTCGTCGAGCGCGCAGTGGTCTTAAGGATCCTAATCGGCCAATTGGCTCATTTATGTTTCTGGGGCCAACCGGCGTCGGGAAGACTGAACTGGCTAAGGCCCTGGCTGAAGCAATGTTTGGCTCTGAAAACAATATGATCCGTGTTGATATGTCTGAGTATATGGAAAAATACAGCGTCAGTCGCTTGATTGGGGCGGCTCCTGGCTATGTCGGCTATGATGAGGGCGGTCAGTTGACGGAAAAGGTTCGTCAGCATCCATATAGCGTCGTGCTGCTTGATGAAGCCGAGAAAGCACACCCCGACGTATTCAACTTGTTGCTGCAGGTACTGGACGATGGCTATCTGACGGATTCAAAAGGTCGGCGCGTTGATTTCCGCAATACGATCTTGATTATGACTTCTAATCTTGGGGCCACCCAGCTGCAGGATGAAAAAACGGTTGGCTTTGGGGCTGCCGACATGACGGCGGATTATCAGGCCATGTCAGCTGCCATCAAGCAGCAGCTGAAACTGCACTTCCGGCCAGAATTTCTAAATCGGATTGATGAAACGATCATCTTCCACTCTTTGAATCAAAAAGAGCTGCATCAGATCGTTAAGCTCCTGGCTGACAAGGTAAAACAGCGGATGGCTGAACGTGATATCAAGGTACGCTTTACGCCGGGTGCAATTGATGTGATTGCCAAAGCCGGCTATGATCCTGAATATGGAGCACGACCATTGCGGCGCTCACTGCAGAATCTGGTTGAGGATCCATTGAGCGAGGCATTGCTGGCCGGGGCGATCCAAACTGGTGATGAAGTCGTGATAGGTTCGCATCAGGGCAAGATTACGCTAAAGGACAAGCGCGGGGATGCCAAGCCTGAATTGATTGCGCTGCCTTAAAATTCTGTTGGTTTCGATAAATAACCTGATAGATAAATTTTATTAGTCATTGAATCATCATTTAATGAAATGAGATTTAATGACTTTTATTTTTGGCGAATTGGTAACCCAAGCTTGCAAGAACTGGGTTTTCGTGTGAGAATTATTTTTGACTAATATGGGAAACCGATAAGGGAGAATCGATAGAACATGAAACGAGCAGAACAATTGGCAAAAACTCGCCAAGCAATTTTGAAAACCGCTACTACACTGTTTTTGCAAAAAGGCTTTTCTGGTGCCTCCACCAGAGATATTGCCAAGCAGATCGGCATCACTCAGCCAGCTTTGTACCACCACTTTAATGATAAGGAAGTTTTATACCTGGCTGTTTTGACCAATCTATGCGGTAAGGTTCGCCAGGATATCAACAAGGTTATGCGCAAGCAGCAGATCGATCCAGAAGAACGACTGTATGGAATTACTGAAGTATTGAGAAAGCATCATCCGCTCAACGTCTACGATCAGTATCAAGAAGCCAAAAGGGAGCTTTCCGAAAGTGCTCAGCGCAAACTGGACATGCTGTTTACGATGGATTACCTTGAACCGATTGCTGATTTCTTTAAACTTCCTGAAGTGCATCTGCGGCCGGATCTGTTGCCTAAAGAAGCGGCGGAGTTGTTTATTGCTGATCTGTCGCCGATCTTTAAATCATTTCAACCAATTGGCGGCCATGCCATCACTGAGGAGCAGCGTACCAAACTGATTTTGAGCTGCATTTTGCGCGGCCTGACGGTTCCGGCAACGGCCAGTGAAAAATAAAAACTAAATATTGACAATGAATTCGTAAACGCGTATGATAACTGGTGTATGTAATTGCGAGTTCATTTGAGTTCCGTGATCTCTTGTCCATGGGATTCTTTATAAAAACCAAAGACAGCACCCAGCTGTTTTTGGATTTTTTTTGCCCAAAAGCAGGAATTTTGATGATTTGTAATCAAAATGTAATATTACAAATTTGAATGAACTTGCCCAACAAATTTGAGAGGTGAATAGTTTGGCCGGACATTTAGTAAAATACGGTAAGCACCGTACGCGTCGCAGTTACTCCCGTATCAAGGAAGTACTGGACCTGCCTAACTTGATTGAAATCCAGACCGATTCCTATAACTGGTTTATGGAAAAAGGTCTGCGGGAAATGTTTAACGACATCATGCCAATCGATGACTTCCAAGGCAAACTGTCGCTGGAATTCGTCGACTACCAACTGCTTGAACCTAAGTATACGGTTGATGAAGCCCGGGAACACGATGCAAACTACTCTGCACCGCTGCACGTTACCCTGCGCTTGACGAACCACGAAACTGGCGAAATCAAGTCCCAAGACGTGTTCTTCGGCGACTTCCCACTGATGACGGACCAAGGTACCTTTATTATCAATGGTGCGGAACGAGTAATCGTTTCTCAACTGGTTCGTTCACCTGGCGTTTACTACAATGAAGAAGATGACAAAAACGGCCGGCCAAGCTATGGTGCTACTTTTATTCCAAACCGTGGTGCCTGGCTGGAATACGAAACCGATGCAAAGGGCATCTCTTACGTACGGGTTGACCGGACACGGAAGCTGCCTTTGACTGAAATGGTGCGTGCGCTGGGCTTTGGCTCTGACGACGAGATCATCGACATGCTGGGTGGCAACAGTGAAGGCCTGTCTGCTACGATTGATAAAGACGTGCACAAGAACCCTGAAGACTCACGAGTTGAAGAAGCCTTAAAGGACATCTACGAACGCTTGCGTCCAGGTGAGCCTAAGACGGCTGACTCAGCACGGAATCTGCTGACGGCTCGCTTCTTTGATCCAAAGCGCTACGATATGGCACCGGTTGGCCGTTACAAGACCAACAAGAAACTGATGATGAAGTATCGGCTGCTGGGTCAAACGCTGGCCGAAACGCTGGCTGATCCGGAAACTGGTGAAATCCTGGCCAACAAGGGTGATGTAGTTACCAAAGAAGTATTGAAGACTTTGGAACCGGCCCTGGACAATGATGACTTCAAGATGGTTACCTACACGCCATCTGATGAAGCTGTTGTTACGGCACCGGTTAAGCTGCAAAAGATCCTGGTTTACTCCAAGAATGATCCTGACCGCGTTGTGCCTATCGTAGCCAACGGTCACATTCCTTTGGAGCTTAAGCACATTCAGCCAGCCGACATCATTGCGTCCATCAACTACTTCTTCAACCTGCAAGAAGGTATTGGCACAACTGATGACATCGACCACTTGGGTAACCGGCGGATTCGTTCCGTAGGTGAGCTGCTGCAGAACCAGTTCCGGATCGGCTTGGCTCGGATGGAACGTGTGGTTCGTGAACGGATGTCGATTCAAGACATTAACACGGTTACGCCACAGCAGCTGATCAACATTCGACCAGTAGTTGCCTCAATTAAGGAATTCTTTGGTTCTTCACAGCTTTCTCAGTTCATGGACCAAACCAACCCACTGGGCGAACTTTCCCACAAGCGGCGTCTGTCTGCCCTTGGTCCTGGTGGTTTGACTCGTGACCGGGCCGGCTATGAAGTTCGTGACGTTCACTATACTCACTACGGCCGGATGTGCCCAATTGAAACACCTGAAGGTCCTAACATCGGTCTGATCAACTCACTGTCATCCTATGCTCGGATCAATGAATATGGCTTCATCGAAACGCCATACCACCGTGTTTCATGGGATACGCACAAGGTTACCGACAAGATCGACTATCTGACTGCCGATGAAGAAGATAACTACATCATTGCTCAGGCCAACACCAAGCTTAATGATGACGGCTCATTTGCTGATGAAGAAATCATGTGCCGGCATAAGGATGACTATGTTGAAACGACTCCTGAAAACGTCGACTACATGGATATCTCGCCTAAGCAGGTTGTTTCCGTTGCCTCAGCATGTATTCCTTTCTTGGAAAACGATGACTCCAACCGTGCCTTGATGGGTGCCAACATGCAGCGTCAGGCGGTTCCTTTGATCGACCCTCATGCACCGCTGATTGGTACTGGGATTGAATACAAAGCCGCTCATGACTCTGGGGTTGCCCTGGTTGCCAAGAAGGCTGGTACGGTTGAATACGTCGATGCTCGTGAAATTCGCGTTCGTGAAGAAGACGGCACGCTTGACACCTACAAGCTGATGAAATTCCGTCGTTCCAACGGTGGTAAGAACTACAACCAGCGTCCAATCGTCAAGGTCGGTGAACATATCGATGCTGATGACGTTTTGGCTGATGGTCCATCAATGGAACAAGGTGAACTGGCGCTGGGTCAAAACCCATTGATTGCCTTTATGACTTGGCAAGGCTACAACTTTGAAGATGCCATTGCCATCAATGAACGCTTGATTAAAGAAGACGTCTACACTTCAATTCATATCGAATCATATGAATCTGAAGCTCGTGAAACCAAGCTCGGACCTGAAGAAATGACCAGCGAGATCCCTAACGTTGGTGCCGATGCCTTGAAGAACCTGGACGAAACCGGTGTTATTCGTGTTGGTGCTGAGGTTAACGACGGTGACATTCTGGTTGGTAAGGTTACGCCAAAGGGAATGACTGAGCTGTCAGCTGAAGAACGGCTGCTGCACGCCATCTTTGGTGAAAAGTCGCGTGAGGTTCGTGATACGTCGCTGCGGGTACCACACGGCGGTGGCGGTATCGTTCAAGACGTTAAGGTATTTACGCGTGAAAACGGTGATGAGCTGGCTCCTGGTGTCAACAAGATGGTTCGGGTCTACATTGCTCAAAAGCGTAAGATCCAAGTCGGTGACAAGATGGCCGGCCGTCACGGTAACAAGGGTACGGTTTCAATCGTGGTACCGGAAGAAGATATGCCATACATGCCAGATGGTACGCCAATCGATATCATGCTGAGTCCAATGGGTGTGCCTTCCCGTATGAACATTGGTCAGGTTATCGAACTGCACCTGGGGATGGCTGCTCGCAAGCTTGGTATCCACATTGCTACGCCAGTCTTTGATGGGGCAACCGATGAAGATGTTTGGGAAGCAGTTAAGGAAGCCGGACTGCCATCTGATGGCAAGACGATTCTTTATGATGGCCGCACGGGTGAACCATTTGAACAACGAGTTTCCGTTGGTGTCATGCACTATCTGAAGCTGGCACACATGGTTGACGACAAGATTCACGCTCGTTCAATTGGACCTTACTCACTGGTTACGCAACAGCCATTGGGTGGTAAGGCACAATTTGGTGGTCAGCGTTTCGGTGAAATGGAAGTCTGGGCCCTCGAAGCCTATGGTGCTGCCTACACGCTGCAAGAAATCTTGACTTACAAGTCTGATGACGTTGTTGGTCGTGTCAACACCTATGAAGCCATCATCAATGGTGACCCAATTCCAAAGCCAGGTGTTCCTGAATCCTTCCGCGTGCTGGTTAAGGAACTGCAATCCCTTGGTCTGGATATGAAGGTGCTTGACAGTCAAAACGAAGAAGTTCAACTCAAGAACATGGATGAAGGCGTGGCCGACATCCGCAAGCTGGCTCGCGATGGCAGCGACAAGCACGAAGAAGTCAAAGACGAAGCAAAACAAGACTAGTTTGCCTGAATTGAAATAAGGAGGATCATCCTTTGATTGACGTCAATAAATTTGAAAGCATGCAGATCGGTCTGGCCTCACCACAAAAGATCCGCAGCTGGTCGTACGGGGAAGTTAAAAAGCCGGAAACGATCAACTACCGGACGCTGAAGCCGGAAAAAGACGGTCTGTTTGACGAACGAATCTTTGGTCCAACCAAGGATTACGAATGTGCTTGTGGCAAATACAAGCGGATTCGTTTCAAGGGCCGCGTTTGTGACCGCTGTGGAGTTGAGGTTACCAGCTCCAAGGTACGTCGCGAACGGATGGGGCACATTGAGCTGGCCGCCCCTGTTTCTCACATTTGGTACTTCAAGGGTATCCCTAGTCGAATGGGCCTGGTCTTGGACATGAGCCCACGTGCCCTGGAAGAAGTTATCTACTTTGCTTCTTACGTTGTTTTGGATGCCGGTGACACGCCACTGGAAAAGAAACAATTGCTCTCTGAAGCAGAATATCGTGAAAAGAAGGAAGAGTACGGCGATCGCTTTACTGCTGAAATGGGTGCTGAAGCCATTCAAAAACTGTTGGCTGACGTTGACCTGGAAAAGGAAGCTACCGAATTAAAAGCCGTCTTGAAAGAAGCTACTGGCCAAAAGCGGACGCGCGCCGTTCGTCGTCTGGACATTCTGGAAGCCTTCTTAAAATCTGGCAACAAGCCAGAATGGATGGTTATGGACGTTATTCCAGTTATGCCGCCTGATTTGCGGCCAATGGTACAACTGGAAGGTGGCCGTTTCGCAACTTCTGATTTGAACGATCTGTACCGGCGGGTTATCAACCGTAACAATCGTCTGAAGCGGCTGTTGGAATTGAACGCGCCTGGCATCATTGTTCAAAACGAAAAACGGATGCTGCAGGAAGCTGTTGATGCCCTGATCGATAACGGTCGTCGTGGTCGTCCGGTTGCTGGTCCTGGTAACCGTCCATTGAAGTCGCTGTCGCACCTGTTGAAAGGTAAGCAAGGGCGTTTCCGTCAAAACCTGCTGGGTAAGCGTGTTGACTACTCTGGTCGTTCGGTTATCGATGTTGGCCCTAACCTGAAGATGAACCAGATGGGGCTGCCAGTACCAATGGCAATGGAACTGTTCAAGCCATTTATCATGCATGAATTGACCAAACGGGGCCTGGCTACCAACGTTAAGGCTGCTAAGCGCTTGATCGATAAGCGCGACAACAAGGTCTTCGATGTCTTGGAAGACGTTATTAGTGAACACCCAGTTCTGCTTAACCGGGCACCTACTCTGCACCGTTTGGGTATTCAAGCCTTTGAACCGGTATTGGTATCTGGTAAGGCAATGCGGCTGCACCCACTGGTTTGTGCTGCCTACAACGCCGACTTTGACGGTGACCAAATGGCTATTCACGTTCCACTGTCTGATGAGGCACAAGCTGAAGCCCGTCTGCTGATGCTGGCTGCTCACCATATCCTGTCGCCTCGTGACGGTGAACCAATCGTGGCACCTTCTCAAGATATGGTTATCGGTAACTACTACATGACGACCGAAGATAAGGCTCGTGAAGGCGAAGGCATGATCTTTAAGGATGCAAATGAAGCCTACATGGCCTACAAGGATGGCTTTGTTGCCCTGCAGACGCGGGTTGGGGTTCAGGTTTCTTCAATGCCAAAGAAGCCATTTACTGATGAACAGCGCAGTCAGATCATGGTTACCAGTGTTGGTAAGCTGATCTTTAACGGCATCATGCCAGAAGACTACTACTACATCAATGAGCCAACCAATGACAATCTGCTGAATGGTGTTCCTGACAAGTATTTCCTGGATAAGGGTGAAGATATTCACGCCTACTTGGAAAATGCGCCACTGGTTCCGCCATTTAAGAAGGGCTTCTTGTCCGATATCATTGCCGAAGTCTACAAGAAGTACAAGGTTACCAAGACCTCGCAATTCCTTGACCGCATCAAGGATCTGGGTTACTACGAATCCACGATTTCTGGTGTTACCGTGGGGATTGCCGATATTACTGACTTGAAGGAAAAGCCGGCAATCATCGAAAATGCTCATAAGCAGGTTGCTTTGGTTACCAAGCAGTTCCGTCGTGGTCTGATTACTGATGATGAACGTTATGAACGAGTTATTGGCATTTGGAATGATGCTAAAGATGAAGTTCAAAACAAGCTGATTGAACACATGGACATTCACAACCCAATCAACATGATGTCTGACTCGGGTGCTCGTGGTAACATCTCCAACTTTACTCAGCTGGCCGGGATGCGTGGTCTGATGGCCGCTCCTAACGGTAAGATCATGGAACTGCCAGTCCTTTCAAACTTCCGTGAAGGTCTTTCAGTTCTGGAAATGTTCTTGTCATCTCACGGTGCTCGTAAAGGTATGACTGATACGGCCCTTAAGACTGCCAACTCAGGTTACTTGACTCGTCGTCTGGTTGATGTTGCCCAAGACGTGGTCGTTCGTGAAAAAGACTGTGGTACTGATCGTGGTCTGGATGTTGCCGCAATTACTGAAGGCAATGAAATGATCGAGCCACTTTACGATCGGATTCTGGGTCGTTACACGATGAAGTCCGTCTTTGATCCAGAAACTGGCGAGAAGATCTGTGACAAGAACGTCTTGGTTGACGAAGAGATGGCTCAAAAGATCGTTGATGCTGGAGTTAAGAAGGTAACGATCCGCTCAGCCTTCACTTGCAACACTGAACACGGTGTCTGCGAACGCTGCTACGGTCGCAACGCTGCTACTGGCGACAAGGTTGAGGCCGGTGAAGCCGTTGGTACGGTTGCTGCTCAATCAATCGGTGAACCAGGTACTCAATTGACGCTGCGGAACTTCCACACTGGTGGGGTTGCTGGCAACGACGATATCACGCAAGGTCTTCCTCGTGTGCAAGAAATCGTGGAAGCACGGAATCCTAAAGGTAAGGCAACGATTTCTGAAGTTACCGGTGAAGTTCAATCAATCGAAGAAAACCCAGCTGAACGAACGAAAGACGTTACGATTGCTGGTGAGAACGACACGCGGACTTACACGCTGCCAATCACGGCTCGTCTTAAGGTTGAAGAAGGCGACTACATTCACCGTGGGATGCAATTGAATGAAGGTTCGATTGATCCTAAGGAACTGATCCGCGTTCGCGACGTTCTGTCTACGGAAACTTACCTGTTGGCTGAAGTTCAAAAGGTTTACCGGATGCAGGGTATTGATCTGCTCGACAAGCACGTTGAAATTATGATTCGCCAAATGATGCGCAAGGTTCGTGTCATGGATCCTGGTGATACTGATCTTTTGCCAGGTGAATTGATGGATATCAGTCAATTCCGCGATGCCAACCGTGATACGCTGGTTGCCGGCAACATTCCGGCAACGTCACGTCCGGTTATCTTGGGAATTACCAAGGCTGCCTTGGAGACCAACAGTTTCCTGTCAGCAGCTTCCTTCCAAGAAACAACTCGTGTCTTGACGGATGCTGCTATTCGTGGCAAGAACGATCCACTGGTTGGTTTGAAGGAAAACGTTATTATCGGGAAGCTGATTCCTGCCGGTACTGGTATGAGCAACTACCGCAACATCAAGCCAAAAGAAGTTGCTGTAGCTGCCGATGCACCAATGAAATCAACCAGCGATATCGAAGCCGAAATGAAAAAGCAAAAGTAGGCTAAAGCTTTTGTGATTAAAATAGTGCTATTCGTGGGGCCTAGTATTTGGTTTGATTCCAAATGCTGGGCCCCATTGTTATTTTTGGGAATTTGCTATGAAAAAATATCGAATTGATTTACCAGCCAAAGCAGTAGAAAATCTAGAGCTGGAGAAAAATACCTCTTTAGTATTGATGGTTGACAATAAGACATTGACAATTCGGCCGAGTCGCACTGTTGAAATGCTGCCTCAGATTATGATGCGTTGGTATCTGATCCCCGCGGTGCTGGCAGCAGTCATCTTTTTCTGCCTTAGCTGGTCCAATCATCATTGGGTTATTTCATTAACTGGTAACTGGTCAATTGGCTTTGCGTCACTTTATCTTGGGACGTTTAGCGGCGTTGTGGCTTTTGCAACCGCGTTTATCAGACAAAAAAGACATCGCAGCGGGCCGGCGATGGAGCTGCATTGGCGTAATCTGCCGACGCTGCTGATTGCTTTTGGAACGATTTTGGCGATCTCGATCATGATTGTTTTTTGGCTCGCGGAGAAGATGTTTGCAGGGGCCAGTTTTGACATCTACACCTCAACTTTATTCGTCTTTTTATTTGTTGCGGCAATCACCTATGGAATGCTTAATCTGGCGATGACGATTTCCGAAGCGATTATTACCAATTCAATGATGATTACGATTATTGGTGGAATGCTGTTCTCAATGCTGACCAATTCAAATCGTGACTGGTGGCACTATAATTTCAGCTACTTGGGGACGCAGCAGAATGCTACCTATTGGCGATTTAACATTACCTTGATTTTTTCAGCCCTATTGATGGCGACTTTAGTTGATTACCTGTTCTTTAATCTGCAGAAAAAATATCCTGATCGTGGTGTTAAGGTCCTGCGAATTCTCCTGTATGCTGAGGCAGCATGCTTAGGTGGGATCGGCTGTTTTCCAAATAATCCGCAATATCACGTCTTGCATGATCGGATCTCAATGTGGCTGGTTTATATTATGATTTTAATCATCGGCCTGTTAAGATGGCTGATGCCAGGGCTGTCCAGACAGTTTTTAAAGATTTCCTATATTATTGGCGGTATCATGGCACTTGACTGGTTGGTGTTTAAAGCTACCAGCTATCTTTCTTTAACTGCCTTTGAACTGTTGGAATTCGGTCTATCGTTTTCGTGGCTGCTTTTACTTTTTCAAAACCTGGAGTATCTTGCTCGGATTGGTGATCAGATTTTTCCGGTTCGAATCGAAAAAAATGACGATCATCACTAGTTGCAATGACTAGATTCAAAGTTGATCTAGCTCGGTGTTAATATCAAAGTGATAACGATACCGAGACTTAAGTAGGGAACAAAAGGCAAAGCCTGATACCGAGATCGAAGGCTTAATATTCCCAGACCAGCCGCAATTAAAACGGTAGTGGCAACAAATTTTATTGAAGTACAGAGCTGCAGGATAAAGATCAACTCAATATCGCCAATGCCGATGCCGTTACTGGTCAAAAAACTCATAATCAATAAACCGCCTAAGATGGCAATGGCCGCTGACAAACGCAGCCATTGCCATTTTTGATTTAAAAGCCAAAATAGACTAAACAGACCAATTAGCCAGATTGGCCAGATCCACTGGGCAAAATAATCAGTTGCTGAGCATACCAGCAGGCTGGTTGATAGTATCAATAATGCTGTTATAATTTTAGGATCAAGAATAAACAGTTCATACCAAAGCCAGCCACTTATGAGCTCACTAAATGTTGAGTAACAGCCGATAGATGCATGACAAAAATGACACCGACCTTTTTGAATCAGCCAGCCGATGACCGGAATCAGCTGCCACCAGATTAGCTGCTGGTGGCAACTATCACAGTAGGATCTTTGGGGATCAAACAGTGAGATCTGATTAAGCAGACGCCAGATAACTGTATTGATGAAAGAAGCCAGACAAGCGCCCCAAACAGCAGCCAATAATTTTAAGACAATCATTTTAAGTTTCCCCTTTCTAATATTGCTATATGCAAAAAGTTGAATTTAGCACTAAAAGAAAAATCGACTGTCCGTTGACATTTTAGAGGATGCATGATAGGGTATTTAAGGTGCTTTTTTTAGCAACGGATTGTGTCTGTCGTTGGGGCAGATGACATGCGTCGGCGAAGGCACATAAAAGAATAGCATTCGGGAATTTTTTTATACTCAAAAAAGAATCACCTGGATGTGTGGACTTAAAAACAAGAAAGGGGTATAACTACATGCCAACCATTAACCAATTGGTACGTAAGGGCCGTAAGAGCCACAAGGGCAAGTCAAAGTCACCTGCCCTGGGTTACGTTTACAACAGTTTCAAGAAGGAAGAAATCGCTGCACCATCTCCACAAAAGCGTGGGGTTGCAACTCGTGTCGGTACGATGACGCCTAAGAAGCCTAACTCTGCTTTGCGGAAGTACGCTCGTGTTCGCCTGTCCAACCTGATCGAAGTTACTGCCTACATTCCAGGTGTTGGTCACAACCTTCAAGAACACTCAGTTGTTTTGATCCGTGGTGGTCGTGTAAAGGACCTTCCTGGGGTTCGTTACCACATCATCCGTGGTACTCTTGATACTGCCGGTGTGGAAGGCCGTATGCAAGGTCGTTCCAAGTACGGTGCCAAGAAGCCTAAGAAATAATTAAAGGAGGGGTAAATCAATGCCACGTAAAGGACATGTTGTAAAGCCAGAAGTATTGCCAGATCCAATTTACAACTCAAAGCTGGTTACTAGTCTGATCAACCACCTGATGATCGACGGTAAGCGGGGTACTGCTACTAAGATTCTGTACGCTGCTTTTGACCGCATCAAGGAACAAACTGGCAACGATCCAGTAGAAGTTTTCCAACAAGCTATGGACAACGTTGAACCAGTTCTGGAAGTTAAGGCACGCCGTATCGGTGGTTCCAACTACCAAGTTCCAATCGAAGTTCGTCCAGAACGTCGAGTAACGCTGGGCCTGCGTTGGATTGTTCAATACGCTCGTCTTCGTGGTGAACACACCATGGTTGAACGTCTGGCAGGCGAAATCATTGATGCATCCAACAACACTGGTGCTTCAATCAAGAAGAAGGAAGATACTCACCGCATGGCTGAAGCCAACCGTGCTTTTGCTCACTACCGGTGGTAAGCTTCATCAATTGTTGATAGCTGCTTAGCTGTCGACTATGATGTGAGGGGTGACGCAGATATTTAATCGAACGTCACCCCTTTTTCTAAAACTAATTTAAATTGATTTTTTTAACTGGAAGGAGAAAACTTTTAAGATGGCTAACAAACGTGAATACCCTCTTGAAAAGACCCGTAACATTGGGATCATGGCCCACATCGATGCTGGTAAGACCACGGCCACTGAACGGATTCTTTACTACACTGGTAAGATTCACAAGATTGGTGAAACCCATGATGGTGCTTCCCAAATGGACTGGATGGATGAAGAAAAGGAACGTGGTATCACGATCACGTCCGCTGCCACTACGGCCGTTTGGAAAGACTACCGTATCAACATCATCGACACCCCAGGTCACGTTGACTTCACTGTCGAAGTTGAACGTTCGCTGCGTGTCCTTGATGGTGCCGTAACGGTTTTGGACGCTCAAGCCGGTGTTGAACCACAAACCGAAACTGTTTGGCGTCAAGCTGACGACTTCGACGTTCCTCGAATCGTCTTTGCCAACAAGATGGACAAGATGGGTGCCGACTTTGACTACTCTGTTCAAACGATCAAGGACCGTCTGAACGTTACGCCACTGCCAATTCAAATGCCAATTGGTGCTGAAGATGACTTCATCGGTGTTATCGACCTGGTTAAGATGGTTGCCTACGTTTATGATGAAGATGCTGAAGGTAAGAACTGGGATACCGTTGAAATCCCTGCTGACCTGAAGGACGAAGCTGAATCTCGTCACGATGCACTGCTGGAAACGCTGGCTGACGTTGATGACAACATCATGGAAAAGTACCTTGGCGGTGAAGAACTTTCTGTTGAAGAAATCAAAGCTGCTATCCGTAAGGCTACTCTGTCTGAAGAGCTGTTCCCAGTTCTGGCAGGTTCGGCCTACAAGGATAAGGGTATCCAAATGATGTTGGACGCTGTTATCGACTACCTGCCATCTCCACTGGATGTTAAGCCATTCGAAGCAACTGATGAAAATGGTGAAAAGGTTGAACTGACTGCCGGTGACGACAAGCCATTTGCCGCTTTGGCATTTAAGATCGCTACTGACCCATTCGTTGGTCGTCTGACGTTCCTGCGTGTCTACACTGGTTCTCTGCAATCAGGTTCCTACGTTCTGAACGCAACCAAGGGCAAGCGTGAACGTGTTGGTCGTCTGCTGCAAATGCACTCCAACCAACAACACGAAATTCCAGAAGTGTTCTCTGGGGACATTGCTGCTGCTATCGGTCTGAAGAACACCACTACCGGTGACTCCCTGACTGATCCAGATCACCCACTGCAACTGGAATCGATGGACTTCCCAGAACCAGTTATCCAAGTTTCTGTTGAACCTAAGTCTAAGGCTGACCAAGACAAGATGGACAAGGGTCTGCAAAAGCTGGCTGAAGAAGATCCTACCTTCAAGGCTGAAACTAACCCTGAAACTGGTGAAACTCTGATCGCCGGGATGGGTGAGCTGCACCTGGACATCATCGTTGAACGTCTGCGTCGTGAATTCCACGCCGAAGTTACTGTTGGTAAGCCACAAGTTTCCTACCGTGAAGCATTTACGACGGCTGCCTCTGCACAAGGTAAGTTCGTTCGCCAATCCGGTGGTAAGGGTCAATACGGTGACGTTTGGATCGAATTTACGCCGCTTGAAGAAGGTGCCGGTTTCGAATTCGAAGATGCCATTGTCGGTGGTGTCGTTCCTCGTGAATACATTCCAGCCGTTGAACAAGGTCTGAAGGAAGCTATGCAAAATGGTGTCCTGGCCGGTTACCCACTGGTTGACTTGAAGGCTAAGCTCTACGATGGTAGCTACCACGAAGTCGACTCTTCTGAAGCTGCATTTAAGGTTGCTGCTTCTCTGGCATTGAAGAACGCTGCTAAGAAGGCTAACCCAGTTATTCTTGAACCAATCATGAAGGTTGACATTGTTGTTCCTCAAGACAACATGGGTGACGTTATGGGTCAAGTAACTGCTCGTCGTGGTACGATCGATGGTATGGAAGAACGTGGCAATGCTCAAGAAATCCACTCCTTCGTTCCATTGTCTGAAATGTTTGGTTACGCAACGGCTCTGCGTTCTGCTACGCAAGGTCGTGGTACCTTCACGATGACGTTTGATCACTACTCTGCTGTTCCAAAGAGCGTGCAAGAAGACATCATCAAGAAAAACGGCAAAGAATAGTTAATCTTGTTCTTTGCTTCAAAGCTCGTCTGCTGTTATGCAGGCGAGCTTTTTCATTTTCTACTATGTAGAATAAGAAAATGGATCGTGCCAGATTTGCATCAATAAAATTGAAGATTGATTTATAAAAAATATTTAGCTTTTTTGAGAAAAGACTCGACAAGCTCAAAAAGACGTGGGATAATACTCGGCAGACTGTTGCCATTCAGTCGTTCACTGGCTGCCGTTAATTTAAAAACATTTCGACTGATTTTTTTGCGCCGCATCTGCGTCAAAAAATTTTCAGGAATGTTACAAATTAAATCATCAAGAATTAATTCAAAAAAAACCTTGATACGACGGCAATTCTTTAGTATTATGGATAAGTGCTTGAGCTTAGAAACGGGGATTTTAAAGGCCCCGGGGTTCAGCCAAACAGTGAAAGCTGTGATGTGGAAGGTTGCGACACACCCGGCCGCTTTGCCATAGGGCGTGGCGGTAATTTCCACGGAGCTAGTCAAATTTTAAATCTGACGAAGGAGGGAATAAAATGGCAAAACAAAAGATTCGCATTCGTTTAAAGGCTTACGAACACCGCGTACTTGACGAATCTGCAGACAAGATCGTTAACACCGCTAAGCGGACCGGTGCTCAAGTTTCAGGCCCAATTCCGTTGCCAACTGAACGGACTCTGTACACGGTGATTCGTTCACCACACAAGTTCAAGAAGTCTCGGGAACAATTTGAAATGCGTACCCACAAGCGCCTGATCGACATCATCGACCCAACCCCTAAGACGGTTGACTCCTTGATGAAACTTGATCTGCCAAGTGGCGTTGACATTGAAATTAAACTGTAATTAAAAAACTAATAACAAATAAATTGGAGGTGTACTCATGACCAAAGGAATCTTAGGCAAGAAGGTCGGGATGACGCAAGTTTTCGCTGACAACGGTGAATTGGTTCCAGTTACGGTAATCGACGTAACGCCAAACGTTGTTATGCAAGTTAAGACGGTTGAAAACGACGGCTACAGTGCTGTTCAACTTGGTTTTGACGACAAGCGCGAAATCTTAAGCAACAAGCCCGAACAAGGTCATGCAGCAAAAGCAAACACGACCCCTAAGCGCTTCATCGGTGAAATCCGCGACGCTGAACTGGGGGACGACATTAAAGTCGGTGACGAAGTTAAGGCAGACATTTTCGCGGAAGGCGAAACTGTTGATGTAACGGGTATCACTAAGGGTCATGGTTACCAAGGTAACATCCACAAGGACGGCCAACGTCGTGGTCCTATGGCTCACGGTTCTCGTTACCACCGTCGTCCAGGTTCGTTGGGTGCCATCATCAACCACGTATTCAAGGGTAAGGCATTGCCAGGTCGCATGGGTGGCAACACTGTTACCATGCAACACTTGAAGGTTGTAAAGGTTGATCTGGAAAACAACGTACTGCTGATCAAGGGTAACGTTCCAGGCGCTAACAAGTCCTACGTTACGATTAAGAACTCTGTGAAGGCCAACACTAAGAAGAGCCTGAGCAAGCAACACAACTAATCAGAAGGGAGGAAGAAAGTAAATGACAAGCGTTGCATTATTTAAGCAAGACGGTAGCCAAAACGGCACCATCGAATTGAACGCAGACATCTTTGGTATTGAACCAAACGAAAACGCTGAATACGAAGCCATCCTGCGTCAACGCGCATCCATGCGTCAAGGTACGCACGCCGTTAAGAACCGCTCCGCAGTTCGCGGTGGTGGTAAGAAGCCATGGCGTCAAAAGGGTACGGGTCGTGCTCGTCAAGGCTCCATCCGTGCACCACAATTCCGTGGTGGTGGTATCGTCTTCGGACCTACTCCACGTTCATACAACTTCAACCTGCCACGCAAGGTTCGTCAACTGGCTATCAAGTCAGCTCTGTCCCAAAAGGTTGCTGATGAAAAGTTTGTTGTAGTTGAATCCATCAACTTCGACGCACCAAAGACGAAGGAATTTGCCGGCGTTATGAACAACCTGAAGGTTTCTGAAAAGGTCCTGGTCGTTGTTTCTGACGAAGACAAGAACGCCGCTCTGTCTGGTCGCAACCTGGTTAACACCACGGTCGTAACTCCAGCTGGCGTTAACATTCTGAACGTCGTTGACAGTCAAAAGATTGTCATCACGAAGTCAGCCCTTTCTCAAGTAGAGGAGGTGCTCGCATAATGGAAGCACGCGATATCATTTTGCGCCCAGTTATCACTGAAGCATCAACTGCAGTGATGGACGAAAAGCGCTACACGTTTGACGTTGACTTGCGCGCTACTAAGACGCAAGTTAAGAACGCCGTAGAAGAAATCTTTGACGTTAAGGTCGTTAAGGTTAACATCATGAACCTAAAGGGCAAGAAGAAGCGTCAAGGCCGTTACGTTGGCTACACTAAGCGCCGTCGCAAGGCCATCGTTACTCTGTCGGCTGATTCTAAAGAAATCAAGCTGTTCGGTGACGACAACGAATAAATTCTAGATAGGAGGAAAACACAGTGGGAATTCGCAAATACAAGGGTACCACTAATGGTCGCCGTAATATGACCGGATTCGACTTCGCTGAAATCACGAAGACGACCCCGGAAAAGTCTTTGCTGGCACCATTAAAGCACACCGCTGGTCGTAACAACTACGGTCATATGACTGTTCGTCACCGTGGTGGCGGTACGAAGCGTCAATACCGGATCATCGACTTCAAGCGGATCAAGGACAACGTTCCTGCAACCGTTAAGGCTATCGAATACGATCCAAACCGTACTGCTAACATCGCTCTGCTGGTTTACGCAGATGGTGTTAAGTCATACATCCTGGCTCCTAAGGGCCTGAAGGTTGGTATGCAAGTTCAATCCGGTCCAGATGCCGACATCAAGGTTGGTAACGCACTGCCATTGAAGAACATTCCAGTTGGTACTGTTATTCACAACATCGAACTGAAGCCAGGCAAGGGTGGTCAAATTGCTCGTTCTGCCGGTGCTTCTGCACAACTGCTTGGTAAGGAAAGTGACAAGTACGTTCTGGTTCGTCTGGCTTCTGGTGAAGTTCGGATGATTCTGGCTGCTTGCCGTGCTACGATCGGTGTTGTCGGCAACGACGAACATGCCCTGATCATCAAAGGTAAGGCTGGTCGTACTCGTTACGCAGGTCAACGTCCACACGTTCGTGGTTCTGTAATGAACCCTAACGATCACCCACATGGTGGTGGTGAAGGTAAGGCTCCAGTTGGTTTGCCATCTCCTCTGTCTCCATGGGGTAAGAAGACTGTTGGTAAGAAGACTCGCTCACACAAGGCACGTTCGAACAAGTTCATCGTTCGTGGTCGCAAGCGTGGTCCACACACTCGTTAATGAGTAACAAATAGCTAATTACCCGAGAGGAGGTACAACAATGGGTCGTAGTTTAAAGAAGGGACCTTTCGCCGACGCTTCTCTGTTGAAGAAGGTTGACGCACAAAAGGATAACGAAAAGAAGACGGTTATTAAGACCTGGTCACGCCGTTCCACGATTTACCCAAGCTTCATTGGTTACACTTTCGCCGTTTACGATGGTCGCAAGCACGTGCCAGTTTACGTACAAGAAGACATGGTAGGCCACAAGCTGGGTGAATTCGTACCAACGCGGACTTTCCGTGGTCACGCCGGTGATGACAAGAAGACGGGCAAGAAGTAAGGAGGAAATTTGATCAATGGCTGAAAACATTACGTCAGCTAAGGCAACGGCCAAGATGGTCCGGGTTTCCGCTCGCAAGGTTCGTCTGGTTCTTGACACCATTCGCAACAAGAGCGTTGCCGAAGCATTTGCTATTCTGAAGTTCACTCCCAATGGTGCTGCTTCAGACGTCGAAAAAGTATTAAAATCTGCAGTTGCTAACGCCGAAAACAACTTTGACTTGGATCGGGCTTCATTGGTAGTTAGCGAAGCCTTTGCCAACGAAGGACCAACCCTGAAGCGGTTCCGTCCACGTGCCAAAGGTTCAGCTTCTCCAATCAACAAGCGGACCAGCCACATTACGGTTGTTGTAACTGAAAAGTAGGAGGGATAATAGTGGGTCAAAAGATTAATCCTAATGGTTTCCGTGCTGGGGTCATTCGCGACTGGACTGCTAAGTGGTACGCCGAAAAAGACTACGCTGCTTACCTGAGCGAAGACCTTCGGATCCGTAAGTACATTGAAAAGCGACTTGCTGACGCCTCTGTTTCAACTATCGAAATTGAACGGGCTGCTAACCGCGTAAACGTTTCAATTCACACTGCCAAGCCAGGTATGGTTATCGGTAAGGGTGGCTCTGAAGTTGAAGCACTCCGCAAGGAACTTAACGCCTTGACTGGCAAGCGCGTCCACATTAACGTGGTTGAAATTAAGAAGCCAGACTTAGACGCACACCTGGTAGGTGTAAGCGTTGCTGAACAACTTGAAGCACGTGTTGCTTTCCGTCGTGCTATGCGTGGTGCCATCCAACGTGCTATGCGTGCCGGTGCTAAGGGTATCAAGATTCAAGTTGCTGGTCGTCTGAACGGTGCCGACATGTCTCGGATCGAATCATATTCCGAAGGCACTGTTCCACTGCACACTCTGCGTGCCGACATCGACTACTCATGGGATGAAGCACGGACTACGTACGGTGCACTGGGTATCAAGACCTGGATCTACCGTGGCGAAGTTTTGCCAGAGAAGCAAGCAAACAAAAACACTAAGTAAGGAGGGGAAATAAAACATGCTAGTACCTAAGCGAGTAAAACACCGCAAGGTTCAACGTGGCCACATGCGTGGTGAAGCCAAGGGTGGCAAGAACGTAACGTTTGGTGAATTTGGTCTGAAGGCTTTGGATTCCCACTGGATCTCCAACCGTCAAATCGAAGCCGGCCGTATTGCTATTACGCGTCACATGAAGCGTGGTGGTAAGGTCTGGATCAAGATTTTCCCTCACCTTTCCTACACTAGCAAAGGTGTTGGTGTCCGGATGGGTAATGGTAAGGGTGCTCCTGAAGGCTGGGTAGCCCCAGTTAAGCGCGGCAAGATTCTGTACGAAGTTGCCGGCGTGCCTGAAGACGTTGCCCGCGAAGCCCTGCGCTTGGCCGGCAGCAAGATGCCAGTTCGCACTAAGATCGTAAAGCGTGAGGAAGGTGGACAATCTAATGAAGACTAAAGATTATGTTCAAGAACTGAATGGATTAACCACTGAGCAATTGCTTGACCGTGAAAAGGAATTGAAGGAACAATTGTTTAACTTACGTTTCCAATTAGCAACCGGCCAGTTGGAAAACACTGCAAGCCTTAAGAGCGTTCGCAAGAACATTGCACGGGTTAAGACAGTTCTTCGTCAACAAGAATTAAACAAATAAGAATACGAAAAGGAGGATTAGCGCATGAGTGATGAACGTAATGCACGTAAGGTCTACCAAGGCCGCGTTGTTTCCGACAAGATGGACAAGACCATCACTGTCGTAATCGACACTTACAAGAGTGCCCCAGTTTACGGCAAGCGTGTACGGTACTCAAAGAAGTACTACGCTCACGATGAAAACAACGAAGCAAAGTCCGGCGATACGGTTGAAATCATGGAAACTCGGCCTCTGTCTGCTAAGAAGCGTTTCCGTCTGGTTAAGATCGTTAAGAAAGCTGATTAATCCCGCTTTGTGATGATTTCGTATTCTTAATTATTCTTACTTACTGATGGAAGGAGGACACTAACAGTGATTCAACAGGAAAGTCGGTTGAAGGTCGCTGACAACTCAGGTGCCCGCGAAATCTTGGTAATCAAGATCTTGGGTGGTTCCCGTGTTAAGACCGGTAATATTGGTGACATTATTGTCGCTACTGTAAAACAAGCAACACCAGGTGGCGTTGTCAAAAAGGGTGACGTTGTAAAGGCCGTCGTTGTACGGACGAAGCATGGTCTGCACCGTAAGGACGGTTCATACATCAAGTTTGACGAAAACGCTGCTGTCCTGATCAACAACGACAAGAGCCCTAAGGGTACCCGTATTTTTGGCCCAATCGCTCGTGAGCTGCGTGATGATGACTTTATGAAGATCATCTCCCTGGCTCCAGAAGTTCTGTAAGATTAACCGAAAATAAGGAGGTGCACACCACATGTTTTTAAAGACAGGTGACAAGGTTCGCGTCATCGCCGGTAAGGACAAGGGCAAGGAAGGTACCATCAAGAAGGTCCTGGTCAAGGAAAACCGTGTGATCGTTGAAGGCGTTAACCAAATCAAGAAACATCAAAAGCCAAACAACGCTAACCCAAACGGTGGGATTATTGATGCAGAAGCACCAATCCAAGCATCTAACGTTATGCTGATTGACCCATCTACCAACGAACCTACTCGTGTTGGTTTCAAGGTCGTTGACGGTAAAAAAGTTCGTGTTGCCAAGAAGTCTGGCAAGACGATCGACTAAAAATTAGGGGAAGGAGGAATTATTGCTCATGGAAAACCGTTTAAAAGCAAAGTACGAAAGTGAAGTACGTCCAGCTTTGACTGACAAGTTCAACTACACTTCTGTAATGGCTGTTCCTAAGATCGACAAGATCGTTTTGAACATGGGTGTCGGTGACGCTACTCAAAACTCCAAGCTGTTGGATGAAGCTGTTGAAGAACTGGGTCTGATTGCTGGTCAAAAGCCACTGATCACTAAGGCTAAGAAGTCCATCGCCGGCTTCCGTCTGCGTGAAGGTATGTCCATCGGTGCCAAGGTTACGCTGCGCGGTACTCGTATGTACGACTTCCTGGACAAGCTGATCAACGTTTCACTGCCACGTGTTCGTGACTTCCATGGTGTATCAAACAAGTCATTTGATGGCCATGGTAACTACACGTTGGGTGTTCGCGAACAACTGATCTTCCCAGAAATCGACTACGACAAGGTTAACCACGTTCGCGGTCTGGACATTGTTATCGTTACGACTGCCAACTCTGATGAAGAAGGTCATGAATTGCTTGCTCAAATGGGCATGCCATTCGCTAAGTAATTAAGGAGGTCCACAAATTGGCTAAAAAATCAATGATCGCTAAGTGCAACCGCCCAGCCAAGTACTCCACGCGTGCTTACACGCGTTGTGTTCGTTGTGGCCGTCCGCACTCCGTTTACCGTAAGTTCCACCTATGCCGGATTTGCTTGCGTCAACTTGCCCATGAAGGACAAATTCCTGGTATGAAGAAGGCTAGCTGGTAAACAAATCACCGACAAAGGAGGAAAATATCGATGTCTATGAGTGATCCAATTGCAGATTTTCTGACTCGGATTCGCAATGCCAACATGGCACACCACGATTCTGTAGAAGTACCTGCATCAAAGATGAAGAAGGACATCGCTGAAATCTTGAAGCAAGAAGGTTTCATTCGCGATGTTGAATACGTTGAAGACAACAAGCAAGGCATCATCCGCGTATTCCTGAAGTACGGCAAGGATGGCGAACGTGTCATTTCTGGTCTGAAGCGGATTTCAAAGCCTGGCCTGCGTTCTTACGTTAAGGCTGACGCTGTGCCAAAGGTTCTCAATGGTTTGGGTATTGCCATCATCTCAACTTCTGAGGGGGTTGTGACTGACAAGGTTGCCCGTGCTAAGAAAATCGGTGGCGAAGTTATCGCCTACATTTGGTAATTAATAAAATAAGATCGGAGGTGTACACATGAGTCGTATTGGTTACAAGGCAATCGAACTGCCACAAGGCGTAGAGGTTTCTCAATCAGGCAACGTCGTAACTGTTAAGGGGCCTAAGGGTACTCTGAGTCGCGAAATCTCCCCATTGATCAAGATGAACGTTACTGACAGCGAAGTAACGTTTGAACGGGAAAATGACGACAAGAAGGCTAAGATGGTCCACGGTACTACGCGTGCCAATGTTAACAACATGATCGAAGGTGTCGTTAACGGGTTTAAGAAGACTCTGAAGCTGGTCGGTGTTGGTTACCGTGCTCAAGCCAAGGGTAGCAAGCTGATCCTGACCGTTGGTTACTCCAACCCAGTTGAAATGGAAAAACCAGAAGATCTGGAAGTTAACGTTCCAGACAACACGACGATTGAAATCAGCGGTATCAACAAAGAACACGTTGGCCAATTTGCTGCCGAAGTTCGTGCCGTTCGTTCACCAGAGCCTTACAAGGGTAAGGGTATTCGTTACGAAGATGAATACATCCTGCGTAAGGAAGGTAAGACTGGTAAGTAATCGTCTAGCAGCTTAGCTGCATAAATAATTTAAAATCAAAATTAAAAGAATCAAGAGGTGACAGTTGTGATTTCTAAACCAGATAAGAACAAGATCCGTCAACGCCGTCACATGCGCGTTCGCGGTAAGATCTCTGGTACTGCAGAGCGCCCACGTTTAAGTGTTTACCGTTCTAACAAAAACATTTACGCTCAATTGATTGATGACGTAAAGGGTGTGACGCTCGCAAGTGCCTCAACTCTCGACAGTGAAGTCAGTGGCAACACTAAGACGGAACAAGCTGCCGGTGTTGGTGCTCTGATCGCTAAGCGCGGTGTAGAAAAGAACATCAGCAGCGTTGTTTTTGACCGTGGTGGTTACCTGTACCATGGTCGTGTACAAGCCCTGGCTGAAGCAGCTCGTGAAAACGGTCTGCAATTCTAAGGAAAAGGAGGAATAACCTGTATGGCATCACAATCTTACATTGACCCATCCAAGCTGGATCTGGAAGATCAAGTCGTTTCGATCAACCGGGTTACCAAGGTTGTTAAGGGTGGTCGTCGTCTGCGCTTTGCCGCTTTGGTAATTGTCGGCGACAAGAAGGGTCACGTTGGTTTTGGTACTGGTAAGGCTCAAGAAGTTCCAGAAGCTATCCGTAAGGCTTCTGCAGCTGCTCAAAAGAACCTGATTGAAGTTCCAATCGTTGGTACGACCATTCCTCACGAAGTTATTGGTACTTTCGGTGGTGGCAAGATCATGCTCAAGCCAGCCGTTGAAGGTTCTGGGGTTGCTGCCGGTGGTGCAGTTCGTAACGTTATGGAACTGGCCGGCGTTGCCGACGTTACTTCCAAGCGTTTGGGCTCCAACACGCCAATCAACGTTGTTCGCGCAACGTTTGAAGGTCTGAAGGCTCTGAAGAGTGCCGAAGAAGTTTCTCAACTTCGTGGCGTCTCCGTTGATCACCTGGCAGAATAAGGAGGACATAGATCATGGCTAAAGTTAAAGTTACTTTGATCCACAGTGTTGCCCACCGTAAGCCAACTCAACGTCGTACGGTTAAGGCATTGGGTCTGGGCAAGATCGGCAGCTCCAATGTCCTGCCAGACAACGCGGCAACGCGTGGTGCAATCTTTAAGGTTGCTCACTTGGTTTCCATTGAAGAAGTCAAGTAATTAAAAATCTACAATAAGGAGGTGCCTACCTAATGAAATTAAACGAATTGAAGCCAGCTGCTGGTTCCCGTTTCAAGCGTCTGCGTAAGGGTCGTGGTCTGTCATCTGGTCACGGTTTCACTTCTGGTCGTGGTACTAAGGGTCAAAAGGCTCATGGTAAGACTCGTCTGGGCTTTGAAGGGGGCCAAATGCCTCTGTACCGTCAAATGCCAAAGCGTGGTTTCAGCAACATCAACCGTAAGGAATACGCTATTGTAAACCTGACGACGCTGAACCGTTTTGATGATGGTGCCGAAGTTACGCCAGCTGTTCTGCTGGAAAACGGCGTGATCAAGAACGTTAAGAGCGGTGTTAAGATTCTGGGCAATGGTAAGTTGACCAAGAAGCTGACCGTTAAAGCCAACAAGTTTTCTGCTTCAGCTGTTAAGGCAATTGAAGCTGCTGGTGGTAAAACTGAGGTGATGTAATTGTTCACAACCGTCAAAAATGCATTCAAGGTTAAGGATATTCGTAAGAAGATTCTATTCACCTTGTTTGTACTGATTGTTTACCGGTTAGGTGCCTCTATTACGGTACCCGGTGTAAATGCTGCTGCCTTAGAGCAGATCTCCAGTACCGGCTTGGCATCGATCTTGAACACTTTCAGTGGTGGCGGTTTGGATAACTACTCATTATTTGCGATGGGGGTTTCCCCGTACATCACGGCTCAAATCGTAGTCCAACTTCTTCAAATGGATATCGTTCCTAAGTTTGTCGAATGGAGCAAACAAGGGGAAGTTGGTCGACGGAAGCTTAATCAGGCTACGCGATGGTTAACGATCGTTCTTGGTTTTATCCAATCGATTGGGATCACCGCGGGCTTTAACGCATTAAGCACGATTAAACTGGTTAACAATCCGGGGGTGGAAACCTATATCACGATTGGTCTGATCTTAACTGCCGGAACCATGTTTGCTACTTGGTTAGGGGACATGATTACCGAGCGCGGTCTCGGTAATGGTGTTTCAATGCTGATCTTTGCTGGGATCATCGCTGAAATGCCAAGTGGGATCAAGCAGTTATGGAATGATCAGATCACTGGTGAATCTGGCGCAAACCTCTGGATGGGAATTGGCTTTATTGCCCTAGTTGTGGTTGCGATATTGGCAATCGTGACGTTCGTTACCTGGTTTCAACAGGCTGAACGGCGTTTGCCAATTCAATACACGCGGCGAACAACTACTTCGCCGTCAAACAGTTATCTTCCATTAAAGATCAACGTTTCAGGGGTGATTCCAGTGATCTTTGCCGGCTCGTTTATCTCGACGCCGCAAACGATCTTAATGGCCTTTCAGCAAAATCATAGTCAAGATACCTGGTATCAGGTTATGACAACGATTTTTAATATGCAGTCTGGTCCAGGCATTGCGCTGTATGTATTTTTGATTGTTGTATTTACCTTTTTCTACGCCTTTGTTCAAGTTAATCCAGAAAAACTCGCGGAAAACTTGCAAAAGCAAGGCAGCTACATCTCTGGCGTTTGGCCGGGCAAAGGCACGCAGGACTTTGTTTCAGGACTGTTGATGCGTTTGTCGACGGTTGGATCGTTATTCTTGGGATTGATTTCATTGATTCCACTGCTGGCCAGCAACATCTGGAACCTTAGCCAATCAATTGGTTTAGGTGGTACCAGTTTGTTGATTGTCGTTCAAATTGCCTTGGACGTTGTTCGGCAGATGCGTAGTTTAACGATGAAGCGTGAGTATATTGGATTTATCCGCGAATAAAATAGGAGGAATTGGCAAATGAGTACGATGAACCTCGTTTTGATGGGTCTGCCTGGTGCCGGTAAAGGTACGCAAGCCCAAGAAATCGTCAAGGACTTTGATATCCCACATATTTCAACTGGTGATATCTTCCGGGCAGCAATCAAGAACGAAACGCCAATGGGTCTGGAAGCCAAAAAATATATCGATAAAGGCGAATTGGTCCCTGACGAAGTTACGAATGGCATTGTGAAGGAACGTTTGGCTCAAGATGACACCAAACAAGGTTTCATGTTGGATGGCTTCCCTCGCAACTTGGCGCAAGCCGAAGCCCTCAACAAGATGTTGGCTGATGATGGCCGTAAGTTGGATGCAGTAATCGACATTGATGTTAACCCTGAAGTGCTGGTTAAGCGTCTGAGTAGCCGAATCATTTGCCGGAAGTGTGGTACGACCTACAACACGCTTTCCAACCCGCCAAAGGTTGAAGGTACTTGTGATGTCTGTGGTTTCCACGACTTCTACCAACGTGATGATGATAAGCCCGCAACCGTTAAGAACCGGTTAGACGTCAACATTAAACTGAACACGCCACTGATCGACTTTTACAAGCAAATGGGAATTCTCCATGAGATCGATGGTGAACAAGACATCGATAAGGTTTATCAAGCCGTTAAGGAAGTTCTGACTAGCCTTTAAGACTCATTGTTAGTTGAATCCTTGCGTAATTGTGTACTCTATGGTATACTACGCAAGGTTTATCTAGCTTGCAGTGGAAGGCGTCTGCCGCTTTCCACCGTTTTTACGTAATTTTACCGGCAAGGAGGAACCGTTCAGTGGCAAAGGCCGATGTTATCGAAGTCGAAGGTAAGGTTACCGAAACCCTGCCTAACGCAATGTTTAAAGTTGAATTGGAAAATGGGGTTGAAATCCTGGCACATGTCTCAGGCAAGATCCGGATGCACTACATCAAGATCCTGCCTGGTGATCGTGTAAAGGTTGAAATGTCCCCATATGATCTGACCAAAGGCCGGATTACTTTCCGCTTCAAATAAGTCTTTAGTCTAAAATCATTTTTAGGAGGATTATTTACAATGAAAGTACGACCATCAGTAAAGCGGATGTGCGAAAAGTGCAAGATCGTCAAGCGCAATGGTCGGGTAATGGTAATTTGCCCTAACCCAAAGCACAAACAACGTCAAGGCAAGTAATTATATTTTAGAATTGGAGGTGTAACTCAATGGCTCGTATCGCAGGTGTCGACTTACCTCGTGACAAGCGAATCGTAATCGGCTTAACTTACATTTATGGTATTGGTAACACGACTGCTAAGAAGGTTCTGGCTGCTGCTGGTGTTTCTGAAGACATTCGTGTCAAGGACCTGACGCCAGAACAAGAAGAAAAGATCCGTGGTCAAGTAGACCAACTCAAGGTTGAAGGTGACCTTCGTCGTGAAGTTTCCCTGAACATCAAGCGTCTGCAAGAAATCGGCTCTTACCGTGGCATGCGTCACCGTCGTGGTCTGCCAGTTCGTGGTCAACACACTAAGAACAACGCACGGACTCGCAAGGGCAAGGCTGTCGCTATCGCCAACAAGAAGAAGTAATCAATACTATAAAGGAGGTTAGTTAGTTTTATGGCAACCAAAAAAGGTTCACGCAAGCGTCGTGCAAAAAAGAATGTTGAAACTGGTGTTGCACACATTCACTCAACTTTCAACAACACGTTGATCATGATCACTGATGTGCAAGGCAATGCCGTTGCTTGGTCCTCAGCCGGTGTGCTGGGCTTCAAGGGCTCTCGTAAGTCTACTCCATTTGCTGCTCAAATGGCTTCTGAAGCTGCTGCCAAGCAAGCAATGGAACACGGTATGAAGACGGTTGAAGTTGAAGTTAAGGGCCCTGGTTCGGGTCGTGAATCAGCTATCCGTGCTCTGCAAGCAACTGGTCTTGAAGTTACTGCCATCCGGGACGTAACTCCAGTGCCACACAATGGTTCTCGTCCTCCAAAGCGTCGTCGTGTCTAATCGCATCAACGGCGAAATTATCATTGGCCAGGTGCTTTTAAACAATCTACGGACCACGTTTTGAAAGGGGAAACAGAGTAGAATGATCGAATTTGAAAAACCAAACATTCACAAAGTCGAAGAAACTGACAACTACGGTAAGTTTGTTGTCGAACCACTGGAGCGTGGCTATGGGACCACTCTGGGGAATTCTCTTCGTCGTGTAATGATGGCTTCTCTGCCAGGTGCCGCAATTACCAGTATCCAAATCGACGGTGTGCTTCATGAGTTCAGTACCGTTCAAGGCGTTACGGAAGACGTTACGCAGATCATCTTGAATCTCAAGAAGGTTTCTTTGAAGATTGAATCTGAAGATGCCAAAGATTTGGAATTGGATGTCAAGGGTCCTGCAGAAGTAACTGCCGGTGACATCCAAGGCGATGGCGACGTTACGATCTTGAACCCTGACTTGCATATTGCAACGGTCGCCGATGGGGCTGAACTGCACATCATGATGACGGCTGATAAGGGTCGTGGCTATGTACCAGCCGATCAAAACAAGCTGCGTTTGAGCGGTCTTGAAATTGGAACTTTGCCAATTGACTCCATCTACACCCCTATCGAACGGGTCAACTACACCGTAGAAAACACGCGGGTCGGCCAAAGCAACGACTTTGACAAGTTGACGTTGGATGTCTGGACGGATGGTTCATTGACCCCAACGGCTGCTATTAGTCTTGCTGCCAAGATCTTGACTGAACACTTGGAGATGTTTGTCAACCTGACTGAAGAAGCAAAAGATGCCAAAGTGATGGTTGAACGCGAAGAAACTCACCAAGAAAAGGTACTCGACAAGACGATTGAAGAACTGGATCTGTCGGTTCGTTCTTACAACTGCTTGAAGCGTGCTGATATTCAAACTGTTAAGGACCTGACTGAACGGACTGAAGCTGATATGATGAAGGTCCGCAACCTGGGTCAAAAGTCCTTAGAAGAAATCAAGCTGAAGCTGGCCGACTTGGGCGTAGGCTTCCGCCAAGAAGACTAATTAAAACAATTAAAAGGAGGGAACCACTTCATGAGTTACCGTAAATTAGGACGTACTAGTTCACAACGTAAGGCTTTATTACGTGATTTGACCACTGACCTGATCGTCAACGGCAGCATCAAGACTACCGAAGCTCGCGCTAAGGAAGTTCGCAAGACTGCTGACAAGATGATTACGCTGGCAAAGCGTGGCGACTTGGCTTCTCGTCGTCAAGCAGCTGCTTTCCTGCGCAATGTCGTTGCTGACGTTAAGGAAGATGGCGACAACGTTCGCGTACAATCAGCTCTGCAATACCTGTTTGAAGAGCTGGCACCAAAGTTTGCCGACCGTAAAGGTGGTTACACGCGGATTCTGAAGACCATGCCTCGCCGTGGTGACGGTGCACAAATGGTTGTTCTGGAATTTGTCGACTAATCATTTTCGTCAATTCAATACGTAATAAAGAATCACTACAGCTGGTGGTATAGAGCGCTACGATGGTGGAATCATAATTCCTAGTCTAGCTCGAATGCGGGACGTTTATGTCTTCGTGCACCCCAGTTGTAAGTGATTTTTTTGTATATTTTTAAATTGGCTGCTTCACTGTTAAAATAAGATAATGAGTTCAAAAAGAAATGGGTGACGTGATTGATTGATATTCAACACCTTTCGTTTAAGTATCCGGATCGCACACAGGCGGCGTTAAATGATGTAACCTTACAGCTGCCCATGAAAAAATGGACGGCAGTGATCGGACATAACGGTAGCGGTAAAAGCACCCTGGCACGACTGATTGATGGGCTTTTAATACCAAGCAGCGGTACGATTAAGATTGATGAGCTGTTAATAGACGAAAAAAATCTTCAGCAGCTGCGACAGCAAATTGGTTTGGTGTTTCAAAATCCTGACAATCAGTTTGTTGGGACTACAGTTGCCGATGATGTTGCATTTGGTCTTGAGAACCATCAGATACCACATGACCAGATGCAGGCTCGTATTGACGAATCCTTAAAAGCCGTTGGAATGCAGGACTTTGCTGACAGTGAGCCAGCCATGCTTTCTGGTGGGCAAAAGCAGCGGGTTGCCTTGGCTGGGATTTTAGCAATCGGTCCACGAGTCATCATTTTAGATGAAGCTACCAGCATGCTGGATCCAAAAGGGCGACATGACTTGTTGAAACTGTTGAAAAAATTAATTGCTGAGCGTGATATGACTGTAATTTCAATCACGCATGACCCAGTGGAGCTTTCTCTTAGCGATTACACAGTGGTCTTGGATCATGGCAAGGTCGCAATGCAGGGCGAAACAACGACTTTACTGCAAGATCCGGCTAAACTGGCTGATCTGCATCTGGCATTGCCGTTTGCTCAACAACTGCAGTTGCTGTTGAAAAAACGGGGGATCAATGTGCCAGCACAATATTTAGATTCAGAACGGATGGTGGAGTGGCTATGTCAGCAATTGAATTCTTAAACGTTGATTATATCTACCAAGCCGATACGCCAATGGCTGCCTGGGCAATCAAGGATTTTTCCTTAAAGCTTGAAACTGGCAGTTTTACGGCAATTGTCGGGCATACTGGTAGCGGCAAGTCAACGCTGATGGCCATGCTGGATGGATTATTGGTGCCAACGCATGGCCAGCTGCGCGTAGGCGAGGTCGTAATTGACAATCGGGCTGATAAGAAGGCGTTGGCAAGACTGCGGCAAGGGGTCGGCTATGTGTTTCAGTTTCCCGAAAGCCAACTGTTTGCTGAAACGGTTTTAAAAGACGTTATGTTTGGTCCGCTAAATCTGGGTGTTTCACTTGCTCAAGCTAAAGAACAGGCACTGACGGCTTTAGAAGCTTTAAAACTGCCTAGTGACATCAATGAACGATCACCGTTTGAACTTTCGGGCGGGCAGATGCGACGAGTGGCAATTGCTGGTGTTTTGGCCATGCATCCAAGCGTCTTGATCTTGGATGAGCCGACTGCAGGGTTAGACCCTCAAGCCAGCACCGACTTGCTAGATCTGGTTGATGAGCTTCATCAAAAAGGCACGACTATTTTGATGATTACACACCAGATGGAACAGGCAGCTCGTTTTGCCGATCATGTTTTGGTAATGAACCATGGGCAAAAAGCTGCTTTTATGACGCCGCATAAACTGTTCAGCAATGCAGCTCTGCTTAATGAAGCTGGCATCATGCCACCAGCCAGCGTTGCGTTTGCTCAACAGCTGCAAAGTCATGGTCTACGCTTAGCGGATAGCGTACCGCTGACGATTGAAAAACTGGCGGATCAATTAACGATTAGACTTAAGCAAGGGGGACGAGCAAATGGGTAATGCCAAGGTAATACTGGGCGCGTACGTACCTGGAAGCTCGTGGCTGCATCATCTTGATCCGCGCGTTAAGCTTTTCAGCTGTTTTTGGTACGTGGTGATTGTCTTTTTGGCAAGCAACTGGCTGGGATATCTGTGGCTGTTTATCGTGCTGGGGGCCTTGATTGCATTGAGCAGACTGCCGTTGAAGCTTTATTGGCGCGGAATTAAGCCGTTATTTTGGATCATTTTGTTTACAGTGGCAATTCAACTGCTGTTCAGCAGCGGTGGGCACGTTTATTGGCAGTGGGGTTGGTTGGCAATTACCAGTGGCGGTTTTTATCAGTCGGCAATTATTTTGGCGCGGTTTATTCTGATCATCACCATCTCAACCGTTTTGACCGCCACTACGCCAACGCTTCAATTAGCGGCGGCCATGGAAGCATTTATGAAGCCGTTGCGTTATCTGCACGTGCCAGTTAATCAGATTGCCGTCATGCTGATGATCGTTTTGCGCTTTATCCCAACCATCATGGATGAAACAACCAAAGTGATGAATGCTCAGAAATCAAGAGGCGTTAACTTTGACGAAGGCAGTTTGATTGAGCGTGCCAGACGACTGGAGCCGCTTTTGATACCATTGTTTGTCGGCTCATTTAAACGAGCTGAGGAGCTGGCAACTGCAATGGAGGCCCGGGGCTATGATCCAGATGCGCCACGGACCAAATATCGGGTGCTGCATTGGCATCGAAATGACACGTTGGCGATGATTGGCCTGACATTAGCCACCGTTATTCTCCTGGTGACGCGGCTGATGTCAACAGGAATGCTATTTTAATTTGAAAGGAATTATCAAGTGTATCGCTACAAAATAACTTTTGCTTACGATGGAACCAATTTTTCCGGTTTTCAGATTCAGCCTAATAAACGTACGGTTGAGCAGACCTTGAAAAATGCCGTCAACAAGATTGCCAAGAATCCAGAGCCACCATTGTCCGTAATTGGTTCCGGTCGTACGGATGCGGGGGTACATGCGCTCAATCAAGTGGCGCATTTTGACTGCCCATACAAGCTGGGGAATGATTCAATGCGTAAAGCCTTAAACAGTCTTTTGCCGCTGGATATCATTGTTAAAAAAGCAGAATTGGTCAGCCCGGACTTTCACGCTCGCTTTAATGCCCATTCAAAGCATTATCGCTATCGAGTTGATCAGAGTGATTTCGTTAATCCGTTTAAACGCAACTATACGGCTCATTTCAAATATCCGGTCGACGTGGCTAAAATGCAAAAAGCTGCACAAGACCTGGTTGGTGAGCATGATTTTACCAGTTTCGTGGCATCAGGAAGTCAGGCTCTAAGCAATGTCAGAACGATCTATCAGGTAGATGTGCATCGTGATGAGGCCAATAATGAGATCGTCTTTGACTTTGTCGGGAATGGCTTCTTATATAATCAGGTTCGCATTATGGTGGCCTTTTTATTAGAGATCGGCAGCAATCAACGACCGGTCGATGACGTTATCAGGGTTTTGGCTGCTAAGGATCGCAATCAGGCCCGCATGACAGCGCCAGCCAGCGGCCTTTATCTGGTCAGCGTTGATTATGGTGATCAGAATAACAAAACCATTGACGAATCGGAATCTATCAAGTAAAATAACGAATGGTATTTCTTTTCCATCTAATTACTCGGTACACAATTATTTGTAAAAGAAAGACAAAAATTGGAGGACTTAATCGTGAGAACGACATACATGGCAAAACCTGGTGAAGTTGACCGCAAATGGTACATTGTCGACGCCAAGGGTATCTCCCTGGGTCGTCTGGCATCCGTTGTTGCTTCCATTCTGAAGGGCAAGAACAAGCCAACCTACACCCCACACGTTGACACTGGTGACAATGTCATCGTTATCAACGCTGCCGAAGTTAAGTTGACTGGTAAGAAGGCTGCTGACAAGATCTACTACCGTCACTCTGACTACCCTGGTGGTCTGAAGCAAAAGACGGCGGGTGAACGTCGCGCCAACGAACCAGAAAAGCTGGTGGAAGATTCCATCAAGGGCATGCTGCCACACACCCCTCTTGGTCGCAAGATGGGTATGAAGCTGCATGTTTATGCTGGTGAAGATCACAAGCACGCTGCTCAACAACCAGAAGTGCTTGACATCACGAACTTAATCTAAGGAGGGAACGGAATTGGCTCAACAAGTTCAATACAGTGGTACTGGTCGCCGCAAGGATGCTACCGCACGGGTTCGTCTGGTACCAGGTTCTGGTAACATTACGATGAACGGCAAGGCAATCGAAGAATACATTCCGTTTGCCAACCTGCGTGCTATCGTCAACCAACCATTTGCTGCAACGAAGACGGAAGGTCAATACGACGTTCTGGTCAACGTTCGCGGTGGTGGCTTCTCTGGTCAAGCCGGCGCAGTTCGTCACGGGATTGCTCGTGCCCTGCTGAGCGTCGACCCAGATTTCCGGGATGCTCTGAAGAAGGCCGGTCTGTTGACTCGTGACCCTCGGATGAAGGAACGGAAGAAGCCAGGTCTGAAGAAGGCTCGTAAGGCTTCACAATTCTCCAAGCGTTAATATTTTTTACCGGAAACGGCTTAATATCAACACTTCAGAGATTTGGAATGGTCACAAATCATTTGCGATCAAAAAAATCAAGCATCAGCATCCAGCTGGTGCTTTTTTTTATATTTTTGCAAATTTAGCATTTCACAGTTTTTTAAATGATTTTAGTCTGGTAAAATGCAAAATAGAACTTTAAATTACGTTAAACAAACAGGGGGAATTATTTGTGGCAAAGAAACGCCGCTCAAAAATGCGGCACTCAAAAAAGCTGTTTCAACATCGCTGGCTGATTGGTATTTTAACGGTCATTGTGCTCTTTTTGGGTGCCTACGTTGGTCATCATTTCTATCAACGCTACCAGCAGCAGCAGATTATCGAACGTCAACAAAATGCCAAGCGTCTGTTTATCAAGCAGGTTGCTCCTGAAGCTCAGGCAATGCAGAAAAAATACAACGTTCCAGCTTCAATTACCATTGCCCAGGCAATCCTGGAATCCGACTGGGGCAGCAGCAAGTTGGCGGCTAAATACCACAACCTGTTTGGCATCAAAGGAACCGGCGAAAACTCCCAGGTTCTGACGACCAAAGAATACGTAAATGGTAAATGGATCACGACTAAGGGCCGTTTTAAGGTTTATTCCAGCTGGAGCGAGTCAATCAAGGATCACACCAAGCTGATGATTAATGGGACGGACTACAACAGTCAAAACTATCAAGCCGTTACCCAAGCTTCCGACTACAAAGAAGCTGCTAAGGCGCTGCAAGAGGCCCATTATGCAACCGATCCGGATTACGCCCAAAAATTAATTTCAGTAATTCAGACCTATAAGTTGTACAATTATGATAAATAAGCCGTTAAGGAGGACTCCATGAAAGAACTGCAAGAAAAAATTAAAGAGTATGGTACGGTTTTACCTGGCAATGTTTTAAAAGTTGATGCCTTTTTGAATCATCAGGTTGACCCAGTCCTAATGAAACACATGGGTGAAGAATTTGCCAAGCTTTATAAGGATGCGGGCGTTACCAAGATTTGGACGGTTGAGTCTTCTGGAATTGCACCGGCCGTAATGACTGGGCTGGCAATGAATGTTCCGGTAATTTTTGCCCGTAAGCATAAAAGTCTGACTTTAAAAGATGATCTGTATACGGCCAGCGTTTATTCATACACCAAGGAAACGACCAATCAGATCTCAATCTCCGAAAAATACGTCAGCCCAACTGACAAGGTTTTGCTGATTGACGACTTTTTGGCAAATGGTCAGGCACTGGAAGGAATGCTCCAGATTGCTCAAGCAGCAGGCGTTGAAGTTGCCGGTGCTGGCATCGTAATTGAAAAGACGTTCCAAAAAGGCGGTCAGGAACTGCGGAAACAGGGACTGCGCATCGAATCATTGGCTAAGGTCAGCTCATTAGCCAATGGCAAAGCTGAATTTGAAGACTAACTGCTAATGGGGGTGGGCTAATGAGCAGTACAAATGCATTATATCCAGGAGCGACGCTGGGCATTATCGGCTTGGACCGCAACGGCAGCACCCTGATTACTGCTGCTAAGCGGGCTGGCTTTAACGTTGGCGTTTATGTCGATCATGCACAGCCCAGTTTAACCAAACAGGCAGATTTTACGATCAGTGGGGCCTACAATAACCAGGAAAAACTGACGATGTTTGCCCAGACGTGTGATGCTATTATCTATGCCAACGACTTGATCGACTCCAGCGTCTTGCGCTATCTAAGCCGTGATGCCTATCTGCCACAAGGAGTCAACGCGTTGGAAATCGTTCAGGACCGTTTGATGGAGCGGGCATTTTTGGACCAGATCAACGTTAATGTAGCACCATACGTTACGGTAATCAGCTTGGATGACGTCTATCAGTCCATTGACTCAATCGGCTATCCAGCAATCTTAAAACCAATTCAAAGAGGGATTGGCGAACAGTCGATGAGAATCGTTAAACAGTCTGATATTACCCGTGCAGCTGATTTTATCAATGCGGGAACCTATCTTTTGGAATCCTGGATTGATCACACTGCTGAATATACGATGCTGGCAGCTACCGATGGCGAAAACGTTCAGGTGTTTCCTGCGATTGAACTGATGCTGAATGCCGATGAGCAGCTGCTGGGAGTCAAGACGCCAGCTAATCTGAGCGCGGATATTTCCCGGGAAATGGAACGGATCGTAACCAGTGTAGCTGAAAACCTGCAGTACCGTGGCGTCTTTCGTGTCGACTTCTACGTAACGGCAACTGGTAATCTGTATGTCCATGGAATTGAGCCGGGGCTCTCGACTTATGGCAGTGTTTTTGACTATGCCACTAATGTTTCGCAAACTGAGCAGCTTTTGCGGGCAATTGCCGGAATGCCGCTTTTTGAGGTTCAGACGCTGCAGCCGACCGTGATGATGCTGGCACGGGTAGCACAACGCGCAGCCCTGCAGCGGCAATGGCTGTTAAAAGACAACTGGCACTATCGTTTCTTTACCGAAGTGCGGGAGGATCCGCAAGCAGTAGCTGGATTCGTCTGGGCAGTCGGTAAGTCCAGCCTGGAAGAACTACAGCATCAAATCGAGGATACCGAGGTTTGGAATGAAAAAGCATCAACCGATTCAAACCCGGCTCCTGATCAGCAATAACCTTTATGCGAGCAGCGCTGAGCAATCGTTGCTCGTTTTTTAATGAGCCACGGGAATTTGCTATAATAAAGTCTACGATAATTTTAAGAGAGGATGGAAATACGGCGTGACAAGTCAATTACTGCAAGGAATGAATGATAAGCAGGCAGAAGCCGTTTTAACTACGGAAGGGCCGCTTTTGGTCATGGCTGGAGCCGGTTCAGGTAAAACCCGAGTTCTGACGCATCGAGTAGCCTACTTAATTGAAGAGCAGGGGGTCAACCCTTGGAATATCTTGGCAATTACTTTTACCAACAAGGCCGCCCGTGAAATGCAGGAGCGGGTGGGCAAGCTGTTAGGCGAAAGCGCTCGTGATATCTGGGTTTCGACTTTTCATGCGCTGTGTGTGCGAATCCTGCGGCGTGATATTGACAAGCTGGGCTATAACCGTGCCTTTACGATTGCCGACACCAGCGAGCAGCGAACCTTGATGAAGCGGATCTGCAGCGAGCTGAACGTTGATACTAAAAAATATGATCCACGGGCAATCCTGAGTGCAATTTCTAACGCCAAAAACGCAATGCAGACGGCAACAGACTATGCAGCGCTCAACAGTCATGCCAATAATCCGCTCAATCAAATCGTGGCCAAGGCTTACGTGCTTTACCAAAAGGAACTGGAAAACAGTCAGGCGCTGGATTTTGATGACTTGATCATGAAAACTATTGAGCTGTTTGAAAAGGATCCAGAAACGCTGGAATATTATCAAAATAAGTTCCACTATATTCACGTTGACGAGTATCAAGACACCAATGACGCGCAGTATCAACTGGTTACGCTGCTGGCGGCTAAATACAAGAATCTGTGCGTAGTCGGGGATGCGGACCAGTCAATCTACGGCTGGCGAGGTGCCAACATGAACAACATTCTGAATTTTGAACGCGATTATCCAGAAGCACACACCGTCATGCTGGAACAAAACTACCGCTCAACTCAGACGATTCTAAAAGCAGCTAATGAGGTGATTGCCAACAACCTGGTTCGTAAGGAAAAGAATCTGTGGACGGAAAACGGTACTGGCGAAAAGATTTCTTATTATCGGGCCCAAAATGAACATGATGAGTCCCAGTTTGTCGTCAGCAAGATTCAAGCTGAGATTAGCGAACATGGCTACCACTATAACGATTTTGCCGTTTTATACCGGACCAACGCCCAGTCACGGATGATCGAAGAAACGTTTATGAAGTCAACCGTACCATATACCATGGTTGGTGGCCATAAGTTCTATGATCGTAAAGAAATTCGTGACATTCTGGCTTATCTGACTTTGATTGTCAACCCTCGCGATGCCATGAGCTTTGAGCGGGTCGTCAATACGCCTAAACGTGGAATCGGCCCAGGCAGCGTTGATAAATTGCGGCAGTTTGCCAATGAGAATGGCTGGTCGCTATTAGAAGCCGCTCAAAACGTCACGCTGGCCAATGCGATCAGCGCGCGGATTCGAGCTAAAATAGAAGACTTTGGCCGTTTGATGGCTGATCTGACCAAAGAGGCCGATTATCTGACCATCACTGAACTGACCGATGAGATTTTGACCAAGAGCGGCTATCTGCAGATGCTGAAAGCCGAAAATGATCTGCAGGCGCAAACCCGGCAGGAAAACCTGGAAGAATTCAAATCGGTAACTCAAGAATATGATCAAAAGCATGGCGAAGATGAAGGCGATAATCGACAAAAGCTTATGAACTTCCTGTCTGATCTGGCACTGGTTTCTGATCAGGATGACGTTGATGAAGAAGCGCCTAAAGTAACCTTGATGACCTTGCACGCTGCTAAGGGTCTGGAATTTCCGGTGATCTTTTTGGTTGGAATGGAAGAAGGCATTTTCCCGCTCTATCGTTCCTTGAGCAATGAAAAGGAATTGGAAGAAGAACGTCGGCTGGCATATGTCGGCATTACGCGGGCCAAACGCAAGCTGTATCTGACCAATGCCTACTCACGGATGCTCTATGGTCGCGTGCAGCGCAATCAGCCTTCGCAGTTCGTCGAAGAAATCAATGATGATCTGATCAAATTTGAAAACGCGGACAGCTCGGGCAAGGCTAAGAGTATGAACACGCCGTTTGCCAAGGCAGCTGCTCAGGCAACAACCTTTACGGCTCAGCGGCGTGCACATGGCCTAAAGCACTCAGCTAAGCAGGAAAGTACAGGAACTGGGGCTGATAAGAAGGCCTGGAAAGTCGGCGATAAGGTTCAGCATAAGAAATGGGGACAAGGCATGGTCGTTTCCGTCAATGGCTCAGGCAACGACATGGAATTAGATATTGCCTTTCCAAATGAGGGCGTTAAACGCTTGCTAGCTCAGTTTGCGCCAATTACCAAGGTTAATTAAAAGCGAGGCCTGCAATGACAGAACAAAAATCAGTCAATGACTTGACGCTTAAAGAAGCCACGGCAGAAATCGGTCCGTTGAAAGCCCAGCTGCTGCAGTGGGGCAAGGAATATTATGAACAGGACGCGCCTACCGTTGAGGACTATGTTTATGACCGTAATTATCAGCGGCTGGTTGACATTGAGAATCGTTTCCCTGAACTGATCACGCCTGATTCGCCAACGCAAAAAGTCGGGGGCGCAGCGGAAACCGTCTTGACCAAAGTCGAACATGCCATTCCAATGCTTTCGATGGGGGATGTCTTTTCCGTCGCCGAATTAATGGACTTTAATGCTCGCCAGCAGGATAACCCTAATTTTACCGGGACGACAGAATATAATCTGGAACTGAAGATTGACGGCCTTTCTTTGTCACTGGTTTATGAAAATGGTCGTCTCGTGCAGGGTTCAACACGGGGTAACGGGATGATTGGCGAGGACGTCACCGAAAACGTCAAAACCATCAAATCGATTCCGCAAAAGCTTGCCGAACCATTGTCACTGGAATTTCGTGGTGAGTGCTTCATGCCAAAAGCCGCGTTTGCCAAATTAAACGAGGAACGCGAAGCCAATGGACTGCCAACGTTTGCCAACCCAAGAAACGCCGCGGCTGGCAGTCTGCGGCAGCTGGATGCCAAAGTTACCGCCAAACGAGAACTGGATACTTTCATGTACTACATTCCCGAATATGAAAAGCTGGGCGTCAAGACTCAGGCCCAGGCTTTGGATAAGATGCGGCAATTAGGATTTCACGTCAATGAATTCAATCGTGTCGTGCATAATGAAGCAGAAATCAAGGCCTATATCGATGAATACACGGCCAAGCGCGATGATCTGCCATATGGAATTGACGGGATTGTCGAAAAAGTCAACGATCTGGCGGTTGAAGAGGCACTGGGCGCGACGGTTAAAGTACCGCGCTGGGAGATTGCCTATAAGTTCCCACCTGAAGAGCAGGCTACCGTAGTCAGAGATATTGAGTGGACGGTTGGTCGAACTGGCAACGTCACGCCGACTGCAGTGATGGATCCGGTTCAGCTGGCTGGGACGACGGTTAGCCGGGCTTCTCTGCATAATCCCGACTATCTAAAAGACAAGGACATTCGCCTGGGTGATACGGTTCTATTGCATAAGGCCGGTGATATCATTCCTGAGATCTCACGTGTTATCTTAAATAAGCGTCCGGTTGACAGTCAGCCATATGAGATTCCAACGCTTTGTCCGGTCTGTCAATCCAAACTGGTTCACCTGGATGATGAGGTAGCGCTGCGCTGCATCAATCCAATGTGTCCGGCACAGGTAAAAGAAGGTCTGGTTCATTTTGCCTCACGCAATGCCATGAACATCGACCATCTGGGACCAAGAGTAATTGAGCAGCTCTGGGATCGTCATTTGGTTCATGATGTTGCCGATCTGTATCGTTTAACCTATGACCAATTATTAACATTAGATAAATTTGGACCCAAATCGGCTAATAACCTATTGACATCGATTGCCAACAGTCGCAATAATTCTGTTGAGCGTCTATTGTTTGGCTTGGGCATTCGTCATGTCGGTGCCAAGGCGGCTCGCATCTTAGCCCAGCATTTTGGCTCTCTGGCAGCAATAATAGCAGCCGATGAGGAATCGATTGCCGAGATCAACACGATTGGGCCAACGATTGCCGACAGTCTGAAAAACTATTTTGCCAACGAGCAGGTGCAGGAATTGATTCAAGAGCTGCAGGCGGCTGGTGTCAATCTGGAATACCATGGACCAGCGCCGATCGCTCAAGACAGCGCGGCGGCCAAAGAATGGCAGGGCAAGCGCGTGGTCTTGACGGGCAAGCTCAATGAAATGACGCGCGATCAAGCCAAGCAATGGTTGGAAGAACGCGGTGCCAGCGTAACCGGCAGCGTGTCGAAAAAAACAGATTTGGTCATCGCTGGAGAAAAGGCTGGCTCCAAGCTTACCAAGGCCCAGGATCTGGGAGTCGAGGTCTGGAATGAGAGCCGATTTGCTCAAGCGATGAAGGAGGATTAACGTGAAACTACAGAAGCTAAAAAAGCTGACGCTGACGGTAGTCGTGTTGATGAGCACGGTACTTTTGGCCTCATGCAGTATTGGAAAGAAAACCTCTTCGTCATCCAGCAAGCTTACGACGACGGGGACTGCCAGTGGTCAGTATCAAGGCGTCATTCAAAATGGCCATTACAAGGTCAGCAAGGCGCGTGGTGTCAATATCAACCAAAATGACAACAGCTACAACCTAAAGAGTTTTGAAACCGGCTTGACGGAAGTTTCCAAAAAGGTCTTTTCGACTAAGAGCTATATTTTCCAAGAAGGCCAGTATCTGAGTACGGATACGATTGAAAACTGGCTGGGACGCAAAACCAAGAGCAATCCAACCGGTTTAAACGCCGCCCAGGGTAAAAAGAGTGATCCGAACCCAGAATACGTTCAGCAGATTGAAGAACAAGACTTCATGCAGCAAAACGGCAATTCGCTGACCTTAAAGGGAATTACCATTGGGATTGGGATCAACTCGGTCTACTACTACCAAAAGACGACGGACGGTCCTACCTACCAAAAGAAGCTTTCGGATGCTGAAATTCAAAAGCAGGGTAAGATTGCTGCTCAAAAGATCTTAACGCGGCTGCGCAAAAAGTCCGCGCTTAAAAACGTGCCGATCGTTATTGCATTGTACAAGCAGGCGCCAAATGACAGCCTGGTAGGGGGCAGCTTCTTTGCCTATAGCAAGAACAACGGCAATACCATCAAGAGCTGGAAGAAATTGAACTACTCAACCAAGGTGCTGCCAAAAGCCAGTGACGCTACTTCAACCAACAGCGACAATGAGACTGACAACACGAGCTTCTCCAACTTCAAGAGTCAGATTCAAAGCTTCTTCCCGAACCTTAGCGGCGTGACGGCTCAGGCCCAATATCAGAATGGCACGCTTTCGGGGATGCACATTACGGTTACGACGCAGTTCTACAGCCAGTCTGAAGTGCAGAGCTTTACGCAATATATTGCACGCGCGGCCAAGAAGTATCTGCCAAACGGAATTCCAATCGATATCAAGATTCAATCGTCTTCCGAAATGCAGGCGGTCGTCTACCGTGATTCTGGTTCAAATACTTTCCGGACCCACGTCTTTAGCTCATATTAATAAAATTTAAACGTCATCGCGCTTGCGGTGGCGTTTTTGCTAAAAACAGCGGGCTTTGTGTGATAAAATAGATGAACGTATGCAATACCTAACTTAAGGAAAAGAGGAGAAAGAATGGCTAGTCAGATCGATCAGCAGCAGGTTAAGCACGTTGCCGAATTGGCCAAACTAGAATTCAATGATGCCGAGCTTGCTAAGTTCACCCCACAACTGGGCAGCATCATCGATATGTTTGAAGAACTGCAGGCGCAGAATACTGATGGCGTGGAACCAATGTATTCGCCAACGGATCGCGTCAACGTTATGCGTGAAGACGTTGCAGTCAAGAGCAACGAGCGAGAAGCCCTGCTTAAAAATGCTCCCGACACGGAAGGCGGCTTGATTAAGGTGCCAGCAATCATGGATGATGAAAGTGAGGACGGCGAATAATGAAGTTCAATGAAACCGACTTGACTCAGCTGCATGAAGACCTGCAGACCAAAAAAATCAGCGCCAAGGAACTGACCAAGGCAGCCTTTGACCGGATCAAGGAAACTGATGATGACGTCAAGGCCTTTATCACGCTGAATGAAGATGAAGCTTTAAAGCGTGCCGAAGCAATCGACAATGAAGGAATCGCGGCGGACAAGCTGCTGGCTGGGGTGCCACTGGCAGTCAAGGACAACATCGTAACCAAGGGCTTAAAGACGACGGCGGCCTCCAAGATGCTAGAAAACTTTACGCCAATCTATGATGCCACGGTAATTGAAAAGCTGAATGCCCAAGACTTCATTAATGTTGGTAAGACCAACCTGGATGAGTTTGCCATGGGTGGCTCAACGGAAAACTCGGCCTTCTTTACGACCCACAACCCTTGGGATCTGACTCGGGTTCCTGGTGGTTCTTCAGGTGGTTCGGCGGCTGCCGTTGCGGCGGGTGATGTCATTGGTGCTTTGGGGACTGATACGGGTGGCTCAATTCGAATGCCATCATCATATAATAACGTGGTCGGCTTGAAGCCAACTTATGGTCGGGTCTCGCGCTGGGGGGCAATTGCATTTGGCTCCAGCTTTGACCAGATTGGCTGGATCACCAACAGCGTTAAGAACAACGCGCTGCTGACGGAAATCATCAGTGGACAAGACGATCACGATATGACTTCTTCAGATCGTCAAGTGCCAAACTGGGCTGCCAGCCTGAACGAAAACACGAATGTTAAGGGGCTTAGAATTGCCGTGCCAAAAGAATATCTGGACGAAGGAATTCAGCCAGGCGTGCGTGCGGTAATCAATAACGCCTTAAAGCACTTTGAAGAACTGGGTGCCATCATTGATACGGATGTTTCGATGCCGCATACCAAATACGGCGTGCCAGCCTACTACATCCTGGCCTCATCAGAAGCTTCATCCAACTTGCAGCGTTATGACGGAATTCGCTATGGTTTCCGAGCTCCAGATGCCAAAACGCTGGAAGAAGTCTACGTCAAGTCACGGACGCAGGGCTTTGGTGATGAAGTCAAGCGTCGGATCATGCTGGGGACGTTCTCGCTTTCCGCTGGTTTCTACGATGCCTACTTCAACAAGGCTGCTAAGATTCGGACGCTGATTGCGCAAGACTTTGCCAACGTTTTGAAGGACCACGATCTGATCATGGGACCAACCGGCGCTAACCCAGCTTTTGAAATCGGTTCTGAGATTGCCGATCCAAAGACGATGTACATGAACGATATCCTGACCGTTCCCGTTAATATGGCTGGCTTGCCGGCAATGTCTCTGCCAGCCGGCTTTGACAATGGTCTGCCAGTTGGTCTGCACATTATCGGCAAGGCCTTTGATGAACAAACGATCTACAATGCCGGTTATGTCTTTGAACAGACGACCGACTTCCACAAACAAATGCCAAAGTTAGGGGGTCAAGACTAAGATGAACTTTGAAACGACCATTGGGCTTGAAGTCCACGTGGAATTGAAGACCCACTCTAAAATCTACAGTCCAACGCCAGTAGAATTTGGTGACGAGCCCAACGCCAACACCAATGTTATCGACTGGGCCTACCCAGGTACGCTGCCAACGTTGAACAAAGGCGTCGTGCGGGATGGGATTATGGCTGGTCTGGCACTGCACGCCCAAATCTCAAAGCACATGCACTTTGACCGGAAGAACTACTTCTATCCTGACAACCCTAAGGCCTACCAGGTAACCCAATCCGAAACGCCAATCGCACATGATGGCTGGATTGAAATTGAGGTTAATGGCAAGAAGAAAAAAATCGGGATCAAGGAAATGCACATCGAAGAAGATGCCGGCAAGAACACCCACACGAGCAACTACTCTTACGTGGACTTGAACCGGCAGGGCACGCCTTTGATCGAAATCGTCTCCAAGCCAGACATTGCCTCGCCAGAAGAAGCGGTGGCCTACTTGGAAGCTTTGCGGCAGCGGATTCAGTTTACTGGGATCTCTGACGTTAAGATGGAAGAAGGCTCGATGCGGGTCGACACCAACATCTCGATTCGTCCAATCGGCTCCGACAAGTATGGTACCAAGACGGAAATGAAGAACATCAACAGTTTCAATTTCGTCAAGAAGGCACTGAACTTTGAACAGCAGCGGCATGAAAAGGTCATTATGGCTGGCGGCACGATTGCTCAAGAAACGCGGCGCTTTGATGAGGCAACCGGCGAAACGATCTCAATGCGGACCAAGGAAGGAAGCGACGACTATCGTTACTTCCCAGAACCTGATATTCCACCTCTGGAAGTCAGCGATGAATGGATCCAAGAAATTGAAGATGCCATGCCAGAAATGCCTGGTGAACGGCGCGCTCGCTACACCAACGATCTGGGCTTGAGCGAATACGACGCCATGGTATTAACGCAGACCAAGGAAATGTCTGACTTCTTTGAGGCTACGATTGCCTTAGGAGCTGATCCAAAGAAAGCTGCCAACTATCTGATGAACGACGTCAACAGCTACTTAAACGACAAGCAGGTTGATCTGCAGGATACCAAGCTGACGCCGGCCAACCTGGCAGGGATGATCAAGCTGATCGATGACGGCACGATTTCTTCTAAGATGGCCAAGAAAGTCTTTAAAGGAATTCTGGATGGTCAAGAACCAGCTGCCTACGCGGAAAAGAATGGTCTGGTACAGCTTTCCGACCCAGCCAAGCTGCAGCCAATCGTTGATGAAGTTTTGGCCAACAACCAACAGTCGATTGAAGACTACAAGAATGGTAAGGATCGGGCTGTCGGCTTCTTAGTTGGTCAGATTATGAAGCAGACGCGCGGTAAGGCTAACCCAGGCGTGGTCAACAAGCTTTTGATGAAGGCCTTGAACGAAAAGTAAACTGATTTGATGGCGGAGGAAACTATGCGAAAACGAGCACGGATTATTTATAACCCGACGTCGGGGCGTGAAGCCATGCGCAACGACCTGGTTGACATCTTAGCGGTCTATGAACAGGCGGGCTATGAAACCAGTGCGTTTGCCACGACGCCGGCGCCTAATTCGGCTAAGAACGAAGCAACGCGCGCGGCTAAGGAAGGCTTTGACCTGATCGTAGCTGCAGGCGGCGATGGGACGTTAAGCGAGGTCGTCAACGGAATTGCCGGACTTGAGCATCGTCCTGCCCTGGCGATTATTCCGGCGGGGACGACCAACGACTATGCGCGTGCCCTGCGGATTCCGCGTGATGATCCGATCGCTGCGGCCAAGCTGATCTTGCGCAAAAACAAAAAGTTCAAGATCGATATTGGTCAGGCTGGCGACAACTACTTTATGAACATCGCGGCTGGGGGGACCTTGACGGAACTGACCTATGAGGTGCCTTCACAGATGAAGTCGCTGTTTGGCTATTTGGCATATCTGGCTAAAGGAGCTGAACTGCTGCCAAGAATCAAGCCGGTTGAAATGGATATCAAGTACGATGGTCAAGAATACCGTGGCCAGGCCTCCACGATTCTGATCGCGCTGACCAATTCCGTCGGCGGCTTTGAACAGATCGTACCGGACGCCGCGCTTGATGATGGCAAGTTCACGATGATCATTGTCAAGGAGAGTAGTCTGATCGGCATGATGCGTTTGATGGCCAAGGCACTGCAAGGTAAGCATATTGGCGATCCTGGCATTATTTACGCCAAGGCCAGCGAGATCGACATAACGCCCGTCAATTCAGAAGATCGCGTGATGATCAATTTGGATGGCGAGTATGGTGGCGACGCGCCGATGCATTTCCGCAACCTCAAGCAGCACTTGGAAGTAGTTGCCAACCTTGATGAGATTCCGGATGATGCAATTACCGTGTCACCGGATATGAAGCGCGTGGAAGATGACTTTGTACGTGAAGTCGACAATATTCACGATGATGAAGCATCTCAAAAATAATTGAAACCAAACAGGGGCTGCGGGCAATCTTGTCAGCAGTCCCTGTGTTTGCTAAAGGAGAAAAACATGGCAAAAATCACTGTACCGGTTCATAAAGGCGAGGTCTTGACGGCAACGGTAGCTGATCTGACCTATGAAGGCAATGGCGTCGTCAAGGTTGATAATTATCCGGTTTTCGTGCCGTACGTCTTGCCCGGCGAACAGGCTGAAATCAAGATTACCAAAGTGACGGCTAAATTTGCCTGGGGAGAGCTGCAGCAGCTGTTGACCAAAAGTCCGGACCGCGTTGAGATCAATGATGCCCGTTATTTGAAAACCGGCATCGCTCCCTTGGGAATTCTCAGCTATCCGGCGCAGCTGAAATTTAAGCAGCATCAGATTGAAGAACTGCTCAAAAAGGCTCACTTGGATGAATTGAAGGTGGCGCCAACAATGGGGATGGACCAGCCGTATCACTACCGCAACAAGGCGCAGGTACCGGTCAAGTATATGCGAGGCCAGCTGCAGACTGGCTTTTATAAACGAGGCAGTCATGATTTGGTACCAATTGAAGATTTCTACATTCAAGATCCTAAAATCGACGCTGCTATTTTGGTGGTACGTGATCTGCTGCGGAAATACAACATTCGTGCCTATGATGAAAGAACTGGCCGCGGCTGCATTCGAACGGTTATGGTCCGGCGCGGCTACTACAGTCATGAGATCATGGTGGTGCTGGTTACCAATACCAAACAGCTGCCGCATGCCGAAGAAATTACAGCCGGGATCGTCAGCGAGGTGCCAGAGGTTAAGAGCATCGTGCAAAACGTCAATACTAAGCGGACGAACAAGCTTCTAGGGCTGGAAAATCATACGCTTTGGGGCAGTGATACGATTCATGATCAGCTTTTAGGTATTGACTTTACGATTTCGCCGCTGTCGTTTTACCAGGTTAATCCGCAACAGACCGAAAAACTTTATCAAACGGCAATTGAAGCCGCTGGACTGGATGGTACGCAGACTGTGATTGACGCCTATTGTGGCATTGGCACTATTTCTTTGGCGGTGGCCAAGCATGCCAAAAAGGTCTACGGGGTTGAAATCGTTCCAGCCGCGATTGAAGATGCCAAGCAAAATGCCAAGGCCAACCAGATCGATAATGCCGAATTTGTAGTGGGTAAGGCCGAAGAACAGATGGCGAAATGGCAAAAAGAAGGCTTGAAGCCCGATGTCTTGATCGTTGATCCACCACGTAAAGGTCTTGATGAATCCTTGATCGATGCTGCCGGCAAGATGGCGCCAGCTAAGATTATCTATGTCAGCTGCAATCCAGCCACTTTGGTCCGCGATCTGCAGCGTTTTGCCTCTGTCGGCTATCATGTCGTCAAGCCAATTCAGCCAGTTGATCAGTTCCCTCAGACCCCGCACGTTGAGAGCGTTACTTTGCTTGAACGCGATTAACAAGAGCGTGAAAGCTTAGAAACGCTCCATGCGATATAGCCAAGCCGTTTAGCTTTAGCTATTACGGATTGGCTACGCAAGGATACTCCAAGAGAGCAAATGAAATGCAGCTCGATTGGAAAGTATCTACTGCGCTTCGAAGAGCAAGGAGCTATGCGACGAAGCGATTCGTAAATGCGAACCGTTGAGAGCGTCGTTGTAATGGAACGAGCATAGCGAAGTTCAATTACTTACGAATGACTCATGCGATAGTTGTCCGCGACTGGCGAGTGCATGGCACGAAGACAGAGCGGAAACAACGAACCGCAGAGAGCGTAACAGTGCTGGAGTGCGATGATTAAGCTTAAAAATATTTTCTGCAATAGCCATCCAAGAATGAGGAACAGAGTAACGAATGATTGACTAGTGGCGAAGAGATTGCTAGCAATATTCCATGCTATAGCGTTATAGAATTTAAGAAAAATAGTTACAAAAATACAAAGAAGAAGATTAATACATGACAGTTTTAGATGATTTTAAGAATAAAAAAATTTCTTTTTCTTTAACATATTTTGGAAAAAATGATCTTGATACGCCCTATACAATTAAAACACTTATTGATAATTACACTTATTTTACGACCTTAATAGATAAGAATCTTGATAATATAAATAATGTTGATGATTATGTTCGTTGGCTTATTAACAATAAAATTTTGAATTTAAAAGAGTGTATATCACTTATTGTTGATGAAAATAACCAAAAACTAATTAGTAATTTGATAACAAGTATCGAAGGAAAGCAAAGAAATCTTGTTGGAGATCTTATTAAATTTATTAATAGTAATATCTCAGAAATCTTTGAGTATGATAACTTTGATTTGCATAAAGAAACACTTAACCTGATTAAAAAGTATCAAAATGGCATAAAAGAGAGTATATTTGAATTTCTTATTAAGAAAAGAAGAGATTACTTTCTTTATAATTTTAATGATTTTAGTGGAATGTTTAAAGAAAATATTGAATTGTTGAAAAAGCTTATTTACAATGAAAAGCCACTCAGTTTAGATGATTCCGCTATGATTGTACAAACAATTAATATTTGCTCGTTAATTAGCAACTACCAAGGTGAAAAATATGGTACTTTGTCTAATAGTGTAATAAATGATATATATCAAAAGTATCGAATTTCGGCTAAAGATAGTGTAGATGAAAAAAATAAACTTTTAGGATTAATTGACATAGGTAAAGGACTATTAGTTTTCTTTAAAAACAAAAAAGATAGTCGAGCAAATGAAATTATAAAAACAAATAAAAAGTTAGATAAGAATATTTCTAATTATGTTTTGAATAATGGTATGGAATTTAAGCAAACTATCTCACTTGAAAAACCGTTGAAAGATTGGATATCAACGACTAGTCCGATCAGTCGTATGTTAAGGTTAACGCATTACAGTGATGAAAATAGAACTGTAAAGAGTAAGCTATCCATTGAAGATGTTCCTAATAGCTTAATGGATATCGTTGGATCAAATATATCTACTGATGATTATTACACTTTGATGAGGCAGCAAGTTATAGAGTTTACAGCAATTACTAACAGTGCTTTATTTATTGGGATTTTAGAAAAAAAGGAATATTATACAACGTATTTTAATGACTTCTTTAATTTGCTCTCCATGGTCACGAAAAATCTTAATTTTAATAGTGATATTTTGGAAGAGGGAAAAATGTTAATACAAGATATCAGTATATTAATAGCAAATATAATTGAGAAAAAAAGCTCTCAAAGTATTTTACAAAAAACACTAAATTATAATGTTGAAATGCTTTGTAGCGCTTTAATTGAAAGCCTATTACGAGAACAATATCGGATTAAGAATGAACAAGTTATGTATATAAATTACAGCAATGTAACTTTAGGAGCACTATTAAATCCTGATATAAACAATAACGGACCGTTTAGTAAAGATCAGTTATTAACTCTAGCTTTTTTTCTAATCAATTCAGGAGAAAATAAAGATATAGGATATAATTATCGAAATAGGCTAGCTCATTTATTTAATATCTACAAAAATTCACTTTCCTTAAATGAAGTATGCTTATTAATGTATCTTTTAACTGATATCTTAAATACTATTTATGTTGGATTTTTGAAGAATGGTAATAGTGCCAGGAATTAGTACAATTTTCTATTTTGCGATAGGGAGTCGAGTTCTCTATGTCCTATTTCGATAATCGAGTGTGCGATTTTCCAGTTTGGGATGTCGTGTTGATGAATGCGCATTTGATGTTTGAAACGTGGATTTGCTTTCAGAATCGCAGCCTTAAGAACCTGATTATTATGAAATTTAGTGATTTAGTAGGATTGCAGCCAATAAAATAACTGATATCAAAAATGGGGCACCCAAGCAGCAGGATGCCTCATTTTTAATACCTTTGCAAACTCGAATTATCATGATGCCCTTATTCAAAGAAATATTGAGTTAAGTTAAAGCGGCTATTAAATCAATTACTTTACTGATGGTGAGGATATTCGCGGATAGTGCTCTGAGATATGGTATTAATCCAACTATTTTTGATAGAATTGGACAATATGTTAAGTTTAAGGAGCAATTTATTAAATGAAAAAAGGGATTGATGCACCGATTGTACCAATTTTATTTTCAGTGATTGGCGTAATTGGAATCTTAATAGCCTGGCAATCGCAAAATCCATATAATTTTATTTTGGCAATTTTATTTATTCACACTAGCCTTGATGGCAAGTACAAGATTATTCATGACGTGGTGAAATCATTAGATATTCCCAATGACAGCCAAATTCTTGATTTAGGAACTGGGCATGGTGCGGTACTATTAGCGGTGGCAAAAAAATTAAAACAACCTGGTAAAGCTATCGGGATTGATATTTGGCAGTCTGCGGATCAATCTGGTAACTCGCAGACAACTACTCAGCAAAATATTGATCAGGCCCATGTGAGTGCGGTTGCTAAAGTTCAGACTGCTGATATGACCAAACTGCCATTTAATGATCATACATTTGACTTTGTTTTTGCAAGCTTTGCCATTCATAACGTTTCAAGCAACTGCGGCTGTTTGAGTAAATCGTCCGTATCTATGCAAATTGTGGTTCGGATACTCAATACAGGGGTGTTTGCCCACAAGCCATCGACTTTAGCCGATGGTGGTTGACGAACCAATAGCGTCACCTCAAGCCGGAAAAACTTGAGGTGACGCTATTTTTATTTGACAGTTGCCATAAATGAAGCAGTTTTGGCTTTATTGCGCTTTTTTCGCGGTGTGCGGTGCCAGTTTATGCTGAACCCAGCCCAGTACCCAGTCAGTAATGATCGCCATTAAAGCAGTTGGCAGGGCACCGGCAAGGATGATGGCCCCGCCGTTGGTTGCGTTGGTCCCACGAATGATAATATCACCCAGACCGCCGGCACCAACAAAAGAGCCAATTGCCGTAATTCCGATGGCAACGACCAGGGCATTCCGAATCCCGGCCATGATAACGGATACGGAAAGCGGCATTTCAACCATGACCAAAAGCTGCCACTTCGTCATGCCCAACCCACGACCGGCATCCAGTGAAACAGGACTGACGCTGTCCAGGCCGGCTGCCGTGTTTTTAATGATCGGCAGCAGCGAATACAGAAAGTTGGCAACGATAACGGTCTGGTCCCCCAGTCCTAAGACCAGCATCAGCATTGAAACCATGGCCAAGGAAGGAATCGTTTGAATAATGTTGGCGATACTGATAATCGGCCCATTTAAGTGATGGTGACGAGAAATCAGGATTCCAAGTGGGATTCCAACTAATGCCGCCAGTAAGACGCCATAGACAGAGATGGCAAAATGATGGTTAAACTGCTGCAGAACATAGGTGCCATTATGACCGAGGTAGTACCAGAACTGCTGCCATAGACTCAAACCCTTCATTAATTGTCGCCTCCTTCAAAGTAGTGGTGCTTAACTAAGAAACGGTGCGCAACCGTAGCGGGCTCCAACAGTTCGTCATCAGCCTGATAGTTAAGCTCCTGCATGGTTGATAGACTGATTTTGCCATCCAAGCGGTGCAGGACTTTTTTAAGATGCGGATCATGACGAATGATTGCGCCTCTGACGACTAGTGAGCAGTTATATGGCGGGAAAAAGTGCAGATTGTCCTTTAAGATCTTCAGGTTATAGCTGCGGATTCGTCCGTCAGTTGAGTAGCCTAAAATAACCTGCATTTTGCCTTGTTCGGCCGCATCATAGACCAACCCGATCTGCATTGGGTAGACGCGCTTGAACTTAAATCCATATACCTTGGCAAAGTCGTTGTAGCCATCGCCTTTGCGGTTCATCCAGGAACTGTCGACCCCAGCCGTTAATTGACTGGCAACCGGCTTCAAGTCACCGACCGTGGTTAGATTATACTTTTTGGCATTGGCCTGGGTTACCATGAAGGCATAGGTATCGGCAAAACCGTACGAAGGATAGCGAATCTCATCGTAACGCTGCTTTAAAAGGCGATCAACGGTTTTAGTAGCTTTTTTGGGGTCTTTTTGAGCGGGCATGCCCAAAGTCCCAGTCAAATCAGTTCCCGTGTAGCTGGTCGCCATAATATCAGCATCATTGTTTTGCAGCGCCTTGTGTGAAACCGATGAGCTCCCCAGGTTATTGACCATCTTGACCTTATAGTTGGTATCATGTTCGATCAGATCCTTAAGCATGTAGCCCATGATCTGAGATTCAGTTGAGCTTTGGGTAGCAATCCGCAGCGTCTTAGGCTGATGATAGGTGGTCTCAGTAGAAGAGCTACAGCCGCTGACGCCTAAAACGAGGACAAAAATGCTAAAAAGCAGCGCCCCGATCTTTAAATTTCTATGCCTGATCATTAGCCGCACCTCCCCGACTCGTAGTAGGTGTGAGTTTGCGTTCCACAATGCCCAGCAGCCAGTCAGCAACCAAGGCCAGGATGGTAACTGGGATCGTACCGCCGATGATCAAATCCGGTTCGTAAAGGTCCAAACCATTGAAGATGAAATCACCCAAGCCGCCAGCCCCAATGTAGGAAGCCAGCGTTGACCAGGCAATAACATAGACGGCCGCCAGACGAATCCCGGCCATGATTACGGGCAGGGCTAATGGCAGTTCAACCATCTTGATTGATTCCCAATTGGTCATGCCCATTCCCTTGGCGCTGTCAATCAAGGTTGGATCAACGTCTTCCATGCCGGCATAGGTATTGCGTAGAATCGGCAGCAGGGAATAGATAAACAGTGCTACGATTGCCGGCGTTTTGCCAATTCCTAAGATTGGAATCATCAAGGCCAGCAGTGCCAATGAAGGGATGGTCTGCAGCATGCTGGCCAGCCCAATTACGAATCTGGCAATTTTTTTACAACGCGTTAAAGCAATTCCAAGAGGTACCGCAACAATGATTCCCAAAGCAAGCGAAACAGCAGAAATATAAATCTGCTCCCATGTTTTGACGATCAGTTCGGTCCCATGTGCTTGCAAGAATGCCATCATTATTGCTCACCTGCCTCTTTTAGATCCTTAGCTTGGTCTTTGGCTGGATGGGGATTTTCAGTGGTTCCCCAAACGGCATCATAGATTACGTCAACCAGTGCTGATCGGGTAATGATGCCTTTTAAGTGATTTTGCTCATCAACTACGGGAACGTACTCCCAATTCCGTTCCAAAAGCGGTTCCGTAATCATCTGCAGGCGTTCGTCTTCCTTGATCTTAACCGGTACCGCATGCTTCATGTCATCAATAATCAACTGCGGCTGCTGCTGGTTGCGCAGCGTCTTTAAGTCAAGAATCCCGGTCAGATGATCTTCATCGTCGACGACCATCAGACTGTCGACGTGGTATTGGTGCATTTGGTTCAAGGCGTCGCCGAGATTTTGCTGAGCGTGAATCTTGATTGGATTTGGCCGCATGATCTCAGCTGCTGTCAAGTGGTTGACCTTGGCCTGGCGGAGACGTTCTGGACCAATCAGATTAGCAACGAACTCATTGGTAGGGTGAGTCAGTACATCGTCAGGCGAGGCGTTTTGAATAATATGTCCCTGATCCATAATCACGATTCGATCGGCCAGCCGAATTGCTTCATCCATGTCGTGGGTAACCATGATGATGGTCCGGCCCATCTGCTGCTGCAATCGCTTAACCAGCCGCTGCAGTGCTTCACGCGTCAACGGGTCCAGGGCACCAAACGGCTCATCCATCAAGATGATCTGCTGATCGGCAGCCAAGGCCCGAATAACCCCGATCCGCTGCTGCTGACCGCCGGAAAGCTCAGAAGGGTAGCGATCCAGAAATTCTTCGGGCAGTTCGACCATTTTGATCAGTTCCTTGGCACGGGCATCACGTTTTTCTTTAGGCCATTTCAAAAGCTTGGGAACCAGCGTGATGTTATCGCGAATCGTCATATGCGGCATCAGCCCGATGTTTTGAATCACATAGCCAATGCTGCGGCGCAATTCGATTGGATCAATATCATGGATGTTTTTACCATCGACAGTGATATCGCCGCCAGTTGGAATCAGCATACCGTTGATCATTCGCAGGGTCGTCGTCTTGCCACCGCCAGAGGTCCCGATAAAACAAACGAATTCTCCACGCTCAATGCGCAGATTGATATTTTCAACAGCTACCTTGCCTCCCGGATAAATCTTGGAGACGTTCTTAAATTCGACCATTGGTGGTTTAGCAGCCATATGCATCCTCCTCCTTACAGTCAAAAATTAAAATTTCCCAGTGCAAAAAATTAGAAATCCCTCACTAACTTTAGTATAAGATTGACCAACCAAATTGTCATTACTTAAAAAACGTTCACCTGTCGCGCAAGTGAACGTTTTCAAAAAAATATCCAAGTAAAATAGTTTATTAAATGTAAAATGTTATTCTAATTATCCAAAATAGTATTTTGAATAATGGCTTATAAGCCACGTTGGGTTGCATAGCTGATCAGTTCAGGACTTAAGACTACTTCGGCCTGCTTCAGCTCGGCAAAATCATGACAGCCCAAAAGCGTCAGCAGGCGCAGGATCGCTTCTTGCCAAGTGTCTAGCTCGCGATCTAAGGCATCGTTGCCCTCATCAAGCAGCGTGTGCAGAAAATGACCAGCCACGCCGACTGCACTTGCTCCCAAAGCACCAGCCTTAATGACGTCGAGTGGGGAAGTAATGCCGCCCGAAGCAATAATACTGACATCGGGATTTTTCACGGCGCGGGCCTCCAACAGTGATTCTGGCGTCGTCTGTCCCCAGTCATTGAGCATTGACAGGTCGAAATTATGATTGCGCCGATTTTCGATGGCCGCGAAGTTGGTACCGCCGCGGCCGCTGACGTTGATGTATCTAACGCCCAGTTTCTGCAGTCTGGCAATGGTTTTTTTATCCATGCCGAAGCCGACTTCCTTAACGATGACGGGGATGCTTAGCTGACTGACCAGTTTTTTGATGCGTTCCTGCCAGAAAAACTCACGATCTCCTTCTGGCATTACCAGTTCCTGGGCAGCATTGAGATGAATCTCAATGGCATCGGCTTTTAGAATCTCAATTGCCTTTTGGGCCTGCTTTGGATCGACGCTGGCACCAAGATTGGCAATGACTGGTTCAGTCGGCATCTTTTCGCGAACGATGGCAAAAGATGCCTGGGCCTGGGGATCTTTTAAGGCAACGCTTAAAGATCCGGTTGCCATTGCCAGCCCATGCTGATGAGCAAGTGCTGCCAGCTGAGCGTTGATTTTGGCCGTCTGCATGCTGCCGCCAGTCATCGCTTCGATATAAAAAGGCGATTTGAAGGTCAATTCGCCCAGCTTAACGCATGGATCCGCCTGGCTGAGTGCCATTTCCGGCAGGCTGTTATGAATCAGGCGGACCTGATCGAACGGATGATTGGCATGGGATTGCGAATAGAGCTTTTCGGCCAGCGAAACATGTTCATTTTTACGGTGAGCTTGCAGCGATTCCATAATACCTCCTTGAATAGGGTACATAAAATTCGCGCGTCACGAAATAGCGGCGCGCGAACAGATTTATTTGATCTTGAGCTTGTAGCGGCGAATCGAGTTGACAAAATGAACCGCTAACGGCAGCTGTTCGATTTTCTTAGTCTGCCAAGCCGCTAAAAGACCATCCAGATCAGCATGACCATCAATTGCTACGATGCCGCAGTCGCCGCCGCCAGCACCGGAAGTCTTGGCCGCGCCGCCGAAATCTTCAGCAATGCGACACAGTTCATGCAGAATCGGCGTTTCGATCTGGACTCCGGAATTGGCACCCAGATTTTTCAGCAGCTCGCGGTTTTTGCGAATCTCACGCTTGATCACGTCCAGATCAGCCTGGTGAAAGCCTTCAACCATGCGCTGAATGCAGGCCTTGCTTTCTTCCAGGAAATGATGATACTTATCCTGCTGACGGGCCTTAAACAAAGAGATCTTGTCGACCAGCCGCGAAGTTGAAGCCGGGCTGCCGGTCCAGCCGATCAAAAGCTGCAGGTTGGCTGGGGCGGTCAGTGATTCGATTTTTAGATCAGGCCATGGCAGGTCCAGCAGAGTCGGCAGATCCAGGTATTGGCGCTGTTCAGCCAGCCATTGCCGATCAAACGAGTGGTACGCGATCCAACCGCCATATACCGAAGCTGCCACATCCCCCAATGAACCGTTGCCTTGGACGGCGAAATGGGCGATGGCAGCCAGCTTAAAGAGCTTGTCCTTGTCAACCGGCAGATCATAAAAAAGACACAGCGCCTTGACCGTGGCAACGGTAACCGCGGCGGAAGAACCCAGACCATATTTTTTGCCATTGGCTGAGTCAAGCTGACTGTCAATATAGATGTCGTAGATCTGCAGCTGACGATCCAGGCTGCGGGCATATTCTTCGGTCACGCTGATGGCAGAAAGAATGTAGGCGAATGGGTTGTCGCGCTGATCAACGACCATTTTATCGCCTTGCCGCCGCCAGAGCAGGGAATTTTCGTGGTACTGCTCACTGATGATGCGTCCCGTGTCGGCAGGACTGACTTTGATTGAACAGGTAACGAACTGGTTTAGCGCAACCAGAATTGCCGGGTAGCCATTTTCAACTACGGCATATTCACCGGCAATATAAAGCTTGCCAGGAGCTTTTGCAGTAATCAATTTTCCATATTCCTCTCAATATTGGTTTATTTTTGATCCAATAAGACTGTTCCTGGTCCGGGCTGGGACACGACCAGATTGTCGGCGCCGAACAGTGGGGTCAGGGCAGCTTGAATTTTACTACGGTCAGCCCGATCGTAAATGACTTTTACGTTCGGACCCGCATCCATCGTATAATAACAGTTTGTACCACTGGCGCGCAAGTTATCGATCGCGTGCATGGCTTGGAGCGTGGCGGCATTAAAGTATGTAAAGCCAGGATCGGCGGCCAGATTCAGGGCATGCATGCGCAGGGCATTTGTCTGAGCAATGTGGCCAATTTCATTGATATCGCGTTTTTCAATGGCCAGCTTGATTTTCTGCATGTCGGCTTGAACGACCTCGCGCCAGGCTGGGTAATAAGGCGAGGTCTCAACGACGTGCTGCATGCCCAGCGTGCTGGAAACCTTTTTTTGCTCCGTATTGAGCAGGATGGCCATCATTTCAAGCGGAAAATCCACCTTTTCCATAATTGGCTCCGCATACGAGGTGAGGTCATCAACACCGCGATGCCATTCAACCAGGCCACCATAGATTGAGCGGGTGGCTGAGCCTGAACCACGGCGCGCCAGTCTTGAAAGATCACGGCGCGCCAGCTTCAACCCTGCAGCCGTGCTGGCGGCCATTGCCAACGCAGCAAAGGCTGAAGCTGAGCTGGCTAGACCGGCTGCCATGGGAACGTGGTTGATTGATTCGACCCGGGCAAACTGATTGGTCTGACTCATCTGACGCACGATCGACAAGACTTTTTGAACTTTTTTAAAGCCCTTGCCGCTCACCGGTTGACCATCAATAATCAGCTCATCGGCGGTCAGCTGGGTGGAAAACTCAACTTTGGTGTCGGCATAGAACTCATTCAGCGTTAAGGAAAGACTGTCAGTTTGCGGCAGCATCAGCTCACTGTCGCGTTTTCCCCAGTATTTGACCAATGCGATGTTGGTATGCGCCCGCGCGACTGCACTTGTCATTATTCATCCCCCTTTGCCAATGGCTGAATCCAGGTTTCAACCGCACCATGCTGTTTTAAAATTCCGGCCAGCTTGCGAGCACCCAGGGCAGTTTTGGCAAGTGCAAACATGCAGCCGCCGCGTCCGCCGCCAGTCAGTTTGGCACCTAAAGCTCCATTTTGCCGGGCAACTTGGATCAAGCGTTCAAGTGCCGCGTCGCTGACGTTAAGCTCAGTCAGTTCGTCTTGAGCCAGATTTAAGACGCGTCCCAACTCATTAGGATCATCGTGGCTTAAAATCGTCCGCGCACGCTCAGTCAGCTTACCCAGATGTGCCAAACGCTGCTGGGTAGTCTGCGGATCAGTGGCCAGCAGCTCTCTGACGGCCATGATGGCTTCTTTAGTAGCTCCTTTGACGCCGGTATCGGCAATCACCATTGTAGCGTGCAGGTTGAGCTCAATTGGCTGGCCAGGCTGTCCTTTGATGAAGTAAATTGGCTGATCAGAGCTGGTCGTAGCCGCATCCAAGCCGCTGGGACTGCGATGCGTGATCTGTTCTTCAACATCGGCCAGCTTTAATAGCGTTTCACGATCCAATGGCGTTTCGTATAAATCAAAAAAGGCCCGTACAATGGCAATCGCGGTGGCGGCTGAAGATCCCATGCCGCGCTCGGATGGCAGCATGCTGTCGATTTCCAGTGTCCAACCGTCATCTTGACCGTTGAAACGTTCCATCAGGGTGTTGATTAGTTTTTGAATGCCTGCCATGGATTCGGGCAGACTGGTTAAATTTCCTTGGGCCCAGCTGCATTTGACAACGTGACTGGCAGATGTCGTGTCAGCCGTGAGCGTTGCCTTAAGCTTGACGTTTGGCAGCGGCAGGGCAATTGCCGGCTGACCATAGACAACGCTGTGCTCGCCAATCAGAATAATCTTGGCGTGACTTTGCCCAATACCTTGTTGTTTCAATCTGAAACCTACTTTCTTCAAAAATGTTTCTCTAATTATCTTAACCTAATCTGGGGATGTCTGAAAGATTTTTATATTTTTTAGCGCTTTTTGCTGCCAAACATCCAGATGCAACAATGGTCAAGATGACAAATGAATAGTATCATGGTGGTGAGAAATATAACGAAGTACGGTGAAGACAAGTGAAAAAACAGTCAAAAAAGCGCGAGCCGATTTATGCGATCGTTGACTTGGAAACTACCGGTACCAGCGTTAAGCATGGCGATCGGATCATTCAGATTGGCTGCGTTTTGGTTCAGGCAGGCCAGATTATCAATCAGTTTGAAACCAAAATCAATCCGCGCACCAAGATTCCTCACAGTATCGAGCAGCTGACGGGAATCACCAACTCAGACGTTCATGACGCGCCTTGGTTTGATGACGTAGCGGATACGCTGGAAAGCCTGCTTAGCGATACGATTTTTGTCGCGCATAACGTTAATTTTGATTTTCCGTTTTTAAATGCAGAGTTAGAGCGGGCAGGGCATCAATCCTTGGCAATTCCAGCGATTGATACGGTGACGCTGGCCCAGATTCTGCTGCCCACGGCTAAGAGCTTTCGATTGCGTGATCTGAGCTCTTATCTGGCAATCGAGCATGATCAGCCGCACAGTGCCGCCAGTGATGCTGAGGCAACGGCCGTGCTGCTGATTGATCTTTTAAAAAAGGTTCATCAGCTGCCCACGCTGACCCTGGCAAGCCTGGTTAAGATGAAGCTGCAGCTGCCAAAACAGACGGCAGACGTGTTCAGCCAGGAGCTGGAAAAACGCCGTCATCATCCGCAGAATCTAAGTGCTGATCTCTACGTCAGCAATGGTCTTGTGCTGCATAAGTCGCGTCCCTTGGCAACCCCAATGGCCCATGACAAGAATGCCTACCCAGCCACCAAAAAGGCTAAGGAGAAACTGTTTGGCGATCAGCTGGAGTTCCGTGCCACACAGTCTAAGATGATGAACAGCATCTATAATCACTATGCTCATGATGCTGAAAAGCCAATGATCATTGAGGCCGGAACCGGGGTCGGCAAGACTTTGGGCTATCTTTTGCCAATGGTCTATCAAGCTTATCCAGATCGGCAAATCGTGGTTTCAACGGCGACCAACCTGCAGCTGCAGCAGATTGAGCAAAAAACGATGCCGCAGCTTAATGCAATGCTGCCATTTGAGGTTGCCAGCGTGGTTGTAAAGGGCAACGATCATTATCTGGATCTTGCCAAATTTGCGCACTCGCTGAGCATCGTGGAGGACTCTAAGCTCGTGCAGCTGCTTAAGGCGCGCATCTTGGTATGGCTTTTGCAGACGACCAGCGGCGATATGGATGAATTGAATCTGAATGCTCAGCAGTCGCCTTATTTTACCGAGATCCGTCATCATGGGCTCAGAACGCTGAGTCGCGACAACCCGTTTATCAAAGATGATTTTTTGATGCGGCGCAACCGTCAGCTTCAGCATGCTACGGTCGTGATTACCAATCATGCCTATCTGGCTGCCCACGCGGCTGAGTTTGACCACGACGCGCTGCGGCCGTATCTGGTGGTTGACGAGGCGCAGCACCTAAGCGACAGTATTTTGAAAAAAGCGCGGCAGACCGTGGATTTTCAACGCTTGACGACGGCAGCTCACGTTTTGGAGGGCCTGGTTAAGGAAGGCAGCGAGCGCAATCTGATTGATGTCTTCGCGCATCTGCCGCTGGGAATCTATAACGTTGAGCTGCTGCAGGGTGATCTGCAGCAGCTGGATCAGGCATTCTTAGATTTTCAAGGAGCGCTTTACCGCAGCTTTATGCTGAACGCAGCGGGCGAAGACGATCAGATTATTGAACAGGTCGTTGATAATGACCGGCTTTATGCACTCCTGGATGCGTCAGGACCGGTCATGATGAATCTTGAACAGTCATTAGCCAGCGTCCAGCTGCATTTTTCCGCGCTTGATCATCTATTTGCCTCGCGCAGTGACAGCTGGCTGACCAGTGATCGCTACCTGATGAGCCAGTTTGCGACCCAATTGGCAGCATTGAACGGGGCTGACGAGGTGCTTCACGAGTTTGTGGCGGCCTTGGATCAGCATGATGAGGCCGCGGTTTTCTGGCTGACGGTTCAGCAGTCGCATGAGCGCAGCACGATGAAATTGAGCGGGGGACTCTTAAACGCCAGTCATTACCTCAGCGAACAGGTCTATCCATTCTTTCAGCCGGCACTGTTTGTCGGGGCGACGCTGTTTACCTCTAAGCGCTCCAACTATCTGTACCAGCAGCTGGATCTGAATCGTGATAACGTCAAGGTCAAGCATTTCAAGTCGCCGTTCAACTACCAGCAAAACAGCCGGCTTTTGATTGCCAAGGACGCGCCGATGCCAGCCGATGCCGATAATGGCGACTACATCCGCTATCTCAGCCAAACCATCTACCGCCTGGCCAACGAGACTCAGTGTCAGACAATGGTGCTGTTCAATTCACTCGTGACGGTTGAACAGGTCTACAGTCAGCTGCGCAGTACCGATCTGTTTAATCAGCGTGATATTTTGGCTCAGGGAATTACGGGCAATCGCGAAAAGCTGCTGAAACAGTTTGCAACGGGCGAAAATTCAGTTTTACTGGGCGCGGCCAGCTTTTGGGAGGGCATCGATCTGCCCAACAGCCAGCTGCAGCTTTTGATCATTACGCGGCTGCCGTTTGACTCACCGCAAGAGATTCTTAACCGCGCGCAAAGCAGCCTGCTTAAATCAAAGGGCATCAACCCGTTTTATCATTTAGAGCTGCCTAAAGCGACGATGCGGATGCGGCAAGGAATCGGGCGTCTTTTAAGAACACCGGATGATTATGGCGTGGCCGTTGTTTTGGATCCGCGGCTGAGCGATCGGCGCTACGGGAAAACGATCCTGAACGCCTTGCCGGAAATGATGCCGGTAGCAGCAGCGGCAACTGCCAATGTGATTGAAGAGACAAAAAAATTCTTAAAAAACCATGAACGATCCACGCAGCGCCAATAGATTTTGTTATAATGCAAGAGATACTGAATTGAATTAGGAAGGAAGGCCGCTATGCAAAGTCGCCGCGAGGTACAAAGAGAACGCAGTCGTGGAACATCGAAGCGGATGATTCGTGATCTGCTGATTCTGATCATCCTAATTTTTTTGGTTGGCTGGAGCATCTATGCTGTCGGCAATCATCCCAAAGCAGAAGCGGAACGTCAGGCAACCACAATTGCCAAGCGTTATGCCAATTTAAAGACGCGCACTGATTTTTACATCTACAACCGAGAAAATACTTATTACACGGTTGCAGGCAAAAACAACAAGGGCCAGCGGATTCTGGTTATCGTGCCGCAGAAAAACGGCTCAGTGCGGGTTGTCAAGCAAAGTACGGGATTAACCGAACAACAGGCGCTTGCCCAGGTTAAGAGCAATGAGCATCCGAAAAGGGTACTCAAGGCCGTGCCGGGGATCTTTAATGACAAGGTAGTCTGGGAAGTTACCTACCTTAACAGCAAAGGCAATCTCTGTTATGACCTGATCAACTTCAAGACGGGCAGTTATGTGCAACAGATCAACAACTTATAGTTACATTGTTTGGAGGAATTTTTTGTGGAAACCATCAACATTATTGATGCGCCAAAGCACGTCAACGAACGCGTGCGGATTGGCGTTTGGCTGACTGACAAGCGTTCCAGTGGTAAGATCGCTTTCTTGCAGCTGCGTGACGGGACAGCATTTTTCCAAGGCATTCTGCGGAAAAATGACGTAACGCCAGAAGTATTTGAAATGGCACGGCATGAACTGCGTCAAGAAAGCAGTTTTTGGGTAACGGGCGAGATTCATGAAGATGCCCGTTCCAAGTTTGGCTACGAAATTCAGATTGAAGACATCGAACTGATCGGCGAAAGCGTTGACTACCCAATCGGCAACAAGGAACACGGAATCGACTTTTTGCTTGATCACCGTCATCTGTGGCTGCGTTCCAGCAAGCCACACGCGCTGATGCGGATTCGCGACCGCGTCATTCGGGCCAACTACGAGTTCTTTGGCGAACATGGCTTTACCAAGATTGACGCGCCGATCTTGACGGCCAATGCACCAGAAGGAACGACCGACTTGTTTAAGACTAAGTACTTTGACCGGGATGCCTACCTTTCTCAGTCCGGTCAGCTTTACGAAGAAGCCGGCGCACTGGCATTTGACAAGGTCTACAGCTTTGGTCCGGTTTTCCGTGCTGAAAAGTCTAAGACGCGTCGTCACTTGATTGAATTCTGGATGATCGAACCAGAAATGGCCTTTATGCACCAAGAAGAAAGTCTGCAGCTGCAGGAAGAATACGTGGCCTACCTGATCAAGGCCGTAATCAAGGACTGCAGCCGGGAACTGGAAGTGGTTGGTCGTGATCCAAAGACGCTGGAACCATTCACGCAGACGCCATACCCACGCATCAGCTATGATGAAGCAATTAAGCTTTTGCAAGATGCCGGCATGGACGTTAAGTGGGGCGATGACTTTGGTTCCCCAGAAGAAACCTACCTGGCCAACCACTTCAGCAAGCCAGTGTTTGTGTTGAACTATCCTAAGTCAATCAAGCCATTTTACATGAAGGGCCATCCAACGCGCGACGACGTCTATGTCTGTGCCGATCTGCTGGCTCCAGAAGGCTATGGCGAGATCATTGGCGGCTCAGAGCGTGAAACTGACTACGACACACTGGTAGCATCAGCTAAAGAGGCAGGGCTGAACATCGATGACTATCAATGGTACTTTGACCTGCGCAAGTATGGCACGGTGCCACACAGCGGTTTCGGGCTGGGGCTGGAACGGTTCCTCACCTGGATCTGCCTGCAGGATCATCTGCGCGAAGTCATCCCATTCCCACGTCTGTTAAACCGGATCTACCCATAATCGGTATTAGACGCAATAATGTGGCTTAAAATCTAAATTAAAGGACCGATGGCAGGGAGTCATCGGTCCTTTTGCTTGATCTGGATTGGTTAAGGCTTAATGAGCGAACCTGCTTTAAGCAACGCGCGGCATTGCCATGAAGAAGACATTTGAATGAATTGCTGATTGAATGGCTTTGAGGCTTGTATAAGTGCAGCCCGTTATTTTAAAATGATTGTTGCACGAATGAAAAAGGGGGATGCTTATGGCGAAGCAGGATTTTTTGTTTTCCTATCTGCAGGCCGGCGAAACATCAATCAGTAATCTTTTGCTTCATCATTACCGAGAAATCGGGATGACCAGCGGTGAGCTGCTGGTCTATCTGGAATTAAAGTCCTACATCGATCGGGGCATTGAGAACCCCAGCATCACCTGGATTGCGGAAAATCTGCAGACTGATGAGCGAACCGTTTATGACCAGATTCATCAGATGACTGAGCATCAATTGCTGGTGCAGCGAATGAAGCGCGATGCCGAGGGGAAAGAAACGGCCTACTATGACTTTTCGCCACTGATCAGTCGTTTGGTTGGTCGTGAGGGACAGATTCAATCGCAGCAAAAAAACGTCAAGCAGACCACAGCTCGTGAAAAACTGTTTGCCGAGATTGAAAGCGAGTTTGGCCGCCCGTTGACGCCAATGGAGATTACCTATGTCAATGACTGGCTGGACAAGGATCATTATGAGATTGAGATGATTCGGCTGGCCTTAAAAGAAGCAGTCGTCAATGGCTCACTGCGGTTCCGCTATATGGATTCAATCCTGATGAACTGGCGCAAGAACAACCTTAAGACGCCTCAAGAAGTCGAACAGGATAAGCAGCGCTATCAGAGCCGCATGGCACAGCAGGGCGGACAGCTGGGCAACCGGCCGATCCCCAATATTCCAATCCTTAAGCTGCCTGATGATTAAGCCTCAGCTGCCTGCTTGGTGATCATGGCCACGGGAATCAACTGCCTGCCCAAGTTCTAATGAGTGCTTGATCTAATCTTTAAGTTTTGGTCAAGACAGCGCTTTTAAAACGAATTCAAGGTATAATTAAGAGGTAAATAATCAGAAAGGCGGTTTGCTAAAGATGAACAAACCAATCAAAATGCTGGCTGGATTGATGCTGGCAGTAACGCTTGCTGGTGCGGCAGCAGTAGCGGCTCCAGCGGTCGTATCTGCTGACACTGCAACCGAGCAGTCAAGCTCATCGTCTTCTACGGCTACGCATACCTTAAGCAGCTCTTACGTGGTTTATGGTGCCGGTGCGCCTCAAAGCGTCTATGATCAGCTAAACTCGGTAATGGGCGTGGATTCGTCTTTTAAGAAATTAACGGCCACGGCCAGCGACTACGCCAAATACATCGGCAATGGCACGACTACCGATGCCGCCATGATCAGTTCGGTGGCAATTGCGCCAACCGATCCAGGCAGCGGGGTCAAGGTCAATATCAAAAAGTACAACGGTCAAAGCAACATCACTGAGGTTACGGCTCAGCAGTACGCAATGGTTGCTCAGATGGCAGGGGTAACCGACATTACGATCGTGGTCACTGCCAATCGCGCCGTGTCAGGTGAATCTGCTTTAACTGGGGTCTACAAGGCCTTTGAAGAAGATGGTCACCAGCTGAACAGTCAAAACACGGCGGCAGCCAACTCGGTTCTGGATGCTACTCAAGATGCCATTGATGCCAATAAGGACGACTCATCCTACCCAGGTAAGCTGATGGCGGCAGTTGGCGATACATCCAAGCAGATTGCTCAGCAAAAACAGAGCAGTGGCGAGCTGGCAACCAAGGCAGATATTCAGGAAATGCTGAACAAGGCCCTGGAAAAACGCGGTATTGCTGATCAAACGACTACGACGCAGCAGGAAAAGATTGCTGGCGCGTTGGTCAACTTCCAAAACTCACCAATTTCTTCCAGCAAGACCTATATCAATAATGTAACCAATACGATCAATAACGTTAAGAATTCAACCGGCAACTTGATGAATAAGGCGAAGAACTGGGCCAACAGTGAAGCCGGCAAGGAAACGGTCAAACAGGCGCAAAACTGGCTGACTAGATTTATTAATTGGGTCAAGAGCTGGTTCTAAACTTAATATAATTAAGCAAACCGTTCGTGAAACTTTCATGAACGGTTTTTTTGCTGAAAAAAAGCATTTTGCCAGAAGAATTTATCCAAAAATGTTAGAATATTTTCTATTGTGATTTGAAATAATTTATGGGTAGGATTTTAAGATGAATAAACAAAAAAATATCGTTAAAGGGATGCTGTGGGCAGGAACCGCCTCAATCAGCTGGGGTGTTTCCGGCACGGTTCTGCAGCTGATCTCACAGAATCTGGCTATCCCTGCACATTGGATGCTTTCAATGCGTACCTCGGCTGCGGGGGCAATCTTATTGATAATCAGCGCGATTTTATACCGCGGTAAGATCTTTAACGTTTTTAAGTCATGGCCATCAGTAATCTCACTGTTCAGTTATGCGGTTTTTGGCTTGATGGCTAATCTCTATACTTTCTATTACGCGGTTCAGACCGGGAATGCGTCCATGGCGACCATTCTGCAGTATCTGTCACCATTGTTTATTGTTTTTGGCGGCTGGTTCTTCCAGCATAGCCGTCCGCTGAAAAGCGATCTCTTATCATTTGTGATTGCCATGGCTGGGGTTTTCCTCTGCTTGACCAAGGGGAACTTTGGGCATTTGGCGATTCCGCTGAATTCATTCTTATGGGGGCTGGGTTCTGGTATTACGGCAGCTTTCTACGTTGTTTTACCGCAAAAGGCCGCCGAAGAAAATTCGCCGCTGGTTGTGTTGGGTTGGGGGACCGCGATTGCTGGGGTCTTGTTTAATCTGTACCAGCCATTTTGGGTCAACCCGCCGCACATTACCGGAACACTGGTTGCATCCGTTTCAACAGTGGTCTTATTTGGGACGATTATTCCATTTGGGATGCTGATGCACGCGACCAAGTTTGCCCCTTCAGACGTGGTCAGCATTATGGACGCGCTGCAGCCAATCGTGACGGCAATCCTAAGTGTGATCTTCTTTAAGGAATGGATGAACTGGATCGAAATCTTGGGCATTGTGCTCGTGATTCTGGCCATTTATATTCTGCAAAATGGTCGTCGTAAGGGTCATCTTGAAACTATTGATTAAAAATGTTATGAGTTGTCAAAATAGGTATCTGGCTTTTTAAGCAGGATGCCTATTTTTGTCGGTTTTAGATAAAAAAACGATGCTGGCGAGGTATCTGACGGTCCTTGATTATTAAATTGTGATTTTCGGACTGGCTTGACGGATTGATTCACTTTCATCAGCAGCGTGTCGCCCAATGAAAGTGCCTGCGGTTTGAATATGACGATCATTTTAAAGCTGATTGGGCCAGATCGACTTTGTGAATTACCTACTATTATTGAATTTTCGGCCAATAGTAGGTAATGTTAGGTCTCCCTAAATCGATATATATTGATATTTACCTACTATGCATCGCTTTTTTGAAAAAAGTAGGTAATGAGTTTTTTGAAGATACTATTATGCAGGAATTTTTGAATAATGACCGCGGCTCAGCACTTTGATGTCCAATAGACCGATACCAACATTAACGATTATTGTTGAGCCCAATCGCTGTCTTAAGCGCTTGGTAGGATAAGCAGCAATGTCTTATCGACTTGAAATAAATGCATACAGAAAAAACGATCGGTTCCGCTCTTAAACGGGATCGATCGTCTTCTTTTTTGAGATATTGAATTATTGACCAACGGCTGGCTGTGGCTGCTGAGCCGGCTGTTGCGTTGAGCTAGAAGCTGCTGGAGCCGAGCTGGCTGCGCTAGATGCACTTGATGAGCTTTCGCTAGAAGAACTGGCAGCGCTGGAACTGGAGCTGGAAGAACTGGATTCCGAACTCGAATCAGATGCTGAGGATTCAGATTTGGAATGAGAACTGGAACTAGCTGAGCTGCTGGAGCTGGATGATAGTGCCGAGCTGCTGGTTACGCCTAGAGCCCATTTAGAATCTTTAATAACCAACTGACGAGTACCGTTTACCGTAACTGCTTCAACCGTGCTTGGCATAGACCAGTTCGTAGCGTGATTCTTGCTGTCAAGATACTGCATCAGGTCCTTGTACAGCAATTGTGCTGTTGTCTGGTAGGCTTTGGTAATTCCGCTGCCTGCCTGCATTGGATGATCATAGCCGGTCCAGATGGCAATTGAATAGTTCTTAGTGTAGCCGGCCATCCAGGAATCCATTTCACCATCGGGATGGCTGGAGGTTGGATAATCCGTCGAACCAGTCTTGCCGGCTTGGTAGACGCCAGAAAGGTTGGCCTTAGTGGCGCTTCCTTGACCGGTAAAGACGCCCTTGAGCATATCAGTGATCATGTAGGCCGTTGCCTTGCTCATGGCCCGCTTGCCACTTGGTGAGTAGGTAAGCGTCTTGCCATCCTGCGTCGTGATCGAACTGATGTAGTAAGGCTTGTAGTAGGTACCGCCATTAGCAAAAGCCGCGTAGGCAGCCGCAATCTGCAGCGGCGATACGTAGATGCCAATCCCGTTTTGCAGCGTGTATGCCTTGGATTGGGAAATACCCAGGCCCTTTAAGAACTTGGTAGCCCGTGAAATGCCAACGGTCTGCAGCGTTCGGATGGCTGGAACGTTTCTGGATTGAACCAAAGCTTCGCGCATCGTCATCGTACCCTTGTATTGGTTGTCAAAGTCATGCAGAACCTTGTTAGTACCAGGGTAGACGAACTTGGTATCTTGAACGGACTTATAGGTTGGCCACTGGAGGTATTGAATAGCTGGGCCATAGTCCATCAAAGGCTTAACGGTCGAACCAGATGAGCGGTCAGTCTGAACGGCACGGTTAAGGCCATAGACAACGTTGCCAGTCTTGCGGCCACCAAGCATGGCAACAATTTGACCATTATTAGGATCAACGACGGCGACCCCAGTCTGCATCTTATCGCTTTGGAAAGCTACCGAATTGTTGGCAGCATTGTACAGGTGCTTTTGGGCGCTCAAGTCAAGATTGGTGTGCACCTTTAAGCCGTCTGTGTAAGGGTTGTATCCTTTAGCTACCAGCTGCGACAGAACTTCCTTGACGTAGGAGTCCACCACTTTTTCCTTAACTTGGACGGAATTATCGGAAGTGTTGCCATGGTTAGGATCAAGTCCTTCTTTGATGCTGACTTTTTTAGCAGCATTGGCCTGACTTTGTGAGATGTACTTGCTGCGTACCATGGCATCAAGTACCTGGTTGCGTCGTTGGGTTGCATATGTGGCATTGCCAGTTGTCGGGTTGTAGTAGGTTGGCGATTGGGGAATCCCAGCCAGCATTGCCAACTGAGCCAGACTAAGCTCGTTTAGATCCTTGCCGTAGTAGTATTGGGCGGCCGTCTTCATCCCATAGACCCCGTTACCCATGTAGACCTTATTGATATAAAAGCCGAGGATCTGCGACTTGGAAAAATGCCTTTCAACGTTAATAGCCAGCCATGCTTCTTGAGCCTTGCGCTTAAGCGTGCGGTCGGCATCAGAAGTTGAGAAGACGGAAAGCTTGACCAGCTGCTGCGTCAGGGTACTGCCCCCTTGCATGCCGCTTGAGCGATGGGTAATGTCAGCCACGGCAGCGCCCATGATTCGGACGGGATCAACCCCATGATGCTTGTAGAAACGCCGGTCTTCAATCGCAACGACCGCATTTTTCAAGGTACTTGGAATCTCGCTGTTGCTTGCGTATTCACGCTTTTGTGCGCCCAAGCGTGAGATGACGTTATTATCAGCGTCATAAATCGTGGTAGTGGTCTGGCTGGCCAATTGATTGCGACTGATCTTGGGCGCGCTGGATGCATAATAGAAAAATACGCATGCTCCGGCAACGACCATTAAAACGAACAGTCCCAAGATCCACAACAGCACGCGCTTGACAATGCTGCCGCGACCAGTCTTTTTCTTACCGGACCGTTGACTGGAACGGCTCGGCCTTGATTGGTTGTTCATTGCTTACTCCTTTAAAATTAGTGCTTTTTGGCGGCAATCAGCTGGTCAACCGCTGTCAGATAATGCAAGCGCGGATTTAGGCCATACTGAACTGGATAGCCGTCTTGAATAATAGCGGTCAAGGGAATTGACTTACGTCCGCCATGCAGCTGCCGTTGCCAATATTCAAACAGGCTGGTGGCTGGAAAGACATACATTTGATCGAGTTCGACAAATCTGATCAGGGCAAAACAAATCCCACCTTGATCAACACACTCACGCATATGACGAATCTGATGCTCATGAAAGTTCTTTAATGGAAAAGAGGCTTTATTGCGGGTTTCCTTGGCGTCAAAATCAATGTACCATCCTTTATAGATGCCATTGTAGTCAGTGGTTGAAGGCTGTTTAAAGTAGGCCTCGCGAATAACGGCGGCACTTCTTTTAGGATAATCAACCTTTACCAACTGAACTGGAGTTGGTTTTTTATGAATTACGGCAATATGATTTGCCAGGTAATACTGATTGCTGGCATTGATCTCAGCTTCCAATGACATTCCGCGCTGAGCATAGGATGAACGCAGCGCAACGGATCGAGACTGCGGTCGTTCGTGAACAGCGAGTGGCTTTTGACCACTTGGATAATGAATGCTCATCAGTTTTTCCTCCCTTAACTAGGTGTTATTATACCAGAGTACGAAAAAAACCGGTTAAATCCATACAATAAAATTAATTGCAAACCAAATTTGGAAAGGAACATGATTAGATGAAAAGACTGTGGACGACGGGCTATCGAGCATATGAGCTGGGCGTCTTTGATGAAAAGAATCCCAAGGTTGCGGTAATTAAAGACGTGCTGCAAAAGCAACTGCGCTATCAATTAGACAGCACGTCAGAGGATTTTTGGCTGATTACGGGACCACAGATGGGAGTTGAGCGCTGGAGCATCGAAAGCGCGTTGACAATCAAAGTCGACTATCCACAGCTAAAGATTGCCTTGATGGAGCCGTATGCCGATTTTGCCGCGCGCTGGAACGAAAACAACCAGGCCCGTTTGGCAGCAATCAAGGCTCAGGTTGATTTTGCCGGTCGGGTCAGTGAGAAGAAATATGAATCGCCAGAACAGCTGCGCGCCTACCAGAACTTTATGCTCCATTATACTGATGGCGCGCTTTTAATCTATGATCCCGAGCATGAGGGCAAAACGGTCTGGGACTGGCGAGCTATCAATCGCTACCGTGAGCAGAATGCCGATTATTCAATGAGAATGATTGACTTTGATGAGCTGCAGGAAGCGGCTGAAGAATACAGTGAGCGTCTGCGAGAAACAGATGAGGAATAAAATTCAAAATTGACTCTTGCAATAATTTTTGAGTCTGGTAGAATTAGTTAATGTATTACGGATTAAACAAGCAATGAGGTGTTTAAGTTGGATGGCATTAAGTTTACACCGCAAGATATTTTGCAAAAACAGTTCAAAGAAAAAAGCATCGGTAAAGGTTACGACGTTTCTGATGTAGATTCTTTCCTCGATGATGTTATCAAGGACTATGACACTTTTAATAAAGAAATCACGCGGCTGCAAGATGAGAATGCTCGCTTGCGGTCCAAGGTTGATGAGCTTAATCGGCAGGTGGAGGTTGGTTCTTCCATTCCACGTTCAGCAAGCTCGCAGCCTGTTTCAAATGCAACCAATATGGACATTTTGAAACGACTTTCGAATCTGGAACGGCGGGTTTTCGGCTCACAGCTGAACAGCAGCGACCGTGACGATTCTCATTTGCTCTAGTCCGCAAATAAAATTGAAAAAACTAATGCAGGTCTTGGGCGATCGGGCATGATCATGCATCATGTCAGGAAGGTCCATGCTCGCACAGACTGCGATGTCTGTAGTGTTTGTGCTCGCTGAAAAAATAAGGCGGGGCACCGAGTGAACTCGGTGACGGCGGGAAAACCGGCTAAGGCGCAAGCTATGCCCCAGTATCCCTGAAAAGTGCCACAGTGACGAAGCAGGATTGGAAACAGTACTGGTGGAACGCGGTAAACCCCTCAAGCGGTAAACCCAAACTACGGTAGGGGAGCTTTGGATAGCGAATTGAAGCGATTCCAGGGGAGAGTTTTTACTCTGAGATAGATGATTGCCTCGATGTTGTCATGACCTGGTGACAGCATTACGACAAAACATGGCCTACAGAGATCTGCATTACAGGTGCCCGAGTTTATGCTCGGGTTTTTTATTGTCATTAAATGTAAACGCTTTCTAAAAAAGACTGCGACTGAATTACAGGATGGTTTGATGTTTGATTTCATGCTTGCTGATTTATGATGATCAATCTAATCGTGGCTTGGCTAGACCTTAAATTAAAGACGCAGCAACTGCTTGTCTGTTTGAATTGCCAGACCTATTAATTGATCATATCCAAAATAAAATTATGGAACGATGCATTTTTATAAATGGAACGAACCAAATAAATTAAAGAATATTCATTTAATGCTGATTAAATCCTAAGCGATGTTGTCAAAATTACAATTCAAGGGGCATATGTTGCCAAAAAAACTGAGAAAAAATACTTTTTTGAAACAATTCGCCAAATCTGTATTAAATTACTAATAATATATTACATATTTAACTAAGTTCGTGTTGTTGAAAGTACTGAGTCGTTTTATACTTTAGATAGTTAAAAGCAGTAAACGAAATTTCTTTTGGAAAAGATAGTTGGCTGATTTTGTTAATTAATTTCTAATAATTAATAAAAATTGCTTTTAGCTAATAATTAGCTATTTTTATGCATGAAATTTACGTTCGATTTTGTAAAGGGGTGATCAAATGCTGAGTGAAAAGGATTTATCAGCCTCGCTGCAGGCCTTTGTCGATGGCTCTAATTATCGCACCCAAGATGTTTTAGGCGTTCATCGCGAAAAGCGTGCGGAAGGTGAGGGATTCGCTTTTCGGGTCTGGGCACCGCATGCTCAGCAGGTTTGGCTGGTCGGTGACTTCAATCAGTGGGATGAGCATTCGCTGCCGATGCAAAAGGATCAATATGGCGTCTGGAGCATTTTTACCGACCAGGCGCAGGCCGGCCAGCTTTATAAGTTTAATATCAAGCAGAGTACTGGCCGCGAAATCATGAAGATTGATCCATTCGCGGTCTGTTTTGAACAGCGACCTGGCGTGGCGGCCCGTATCATCGATTTTCCCAACCGAAAATGGAAGGACGGCTTATGGCGAGGAAGGCAAAAACGCGAGCATCATTTTAATCGTCCGCTTAATATTTATGAGGTGCACGCTGGCTCATGGCGCTTTCATGAAGACGGTACTCCCTATGATTTTAGTGATCTAACGCGCGAACTGATTCCTTATTTAAAAAAGATGCATTACAGTCACGTTGAGTTTATGCCGTTGATGGAACATCCGCTGCCGGCATCCTGGGGCTATCAAATTATTGGCTTTTATGCGCTTTGCTCCAGCTATGGCACTCCCGAACAGTTTCAAGAATTTGTCGAGAGCTGTCATCAAGCCAACATTGGCGTAATCGTTGATTGGGTGCCTGGTCATTTTAATATCAATGATGACGCGCTGGCTTATTACGATGGTACGGCGACGTTTGAATATGAGGATGCCGATCGGGCTAAAAACATCGGCTGGGGGGCCTTGAACTTTGATCTGGGCAAACCACAGGTACAGTCATTTTTGATCTCCAGCGCGCTGTTTTGGCTGAACGCCTATCATGTTGATGGGATTCGGGCTGATGCAATTTCCAGCATCATCTACCTTGACTACGATTTCGGTCCCTGGAAGCCGAATAAGTATGGCGACACGCGCAACCTGGAAGGCTATGATTTTTTGCATAAGGCAACCAAAGCCATCAAGCTTGAGCATCCCGAGTCGTTATGGATCGCGGAGGAAAGCTCGGCTGGCGTGCAGGTTTCCGGTCGAATCGAGGACGGTGCGCTGGGCTTTGACTACAAGTGGAACATGGGTTGGATGAACGATACGCTGGACTTTTACAGCGAGGATCCAATCTATCGCAGCTTTGACTTCCACAAACTGACCTTCTCATTTATGTATCGCTTGGCAGAAAACTTTATCCTGCCGCTGTCGCATGATGAGGTGGTTCATGGCAAGCGCAGCTTGATGAACAAGATGTGGGGCGATCGCTATAAGCAGTTTGCCCAGCTGCGGAATCTGTATGTCTGGCAGATGACGCATCCAGGCAAGAAGCTGCTGTTTATGGGCGGCGAGTTTGGCCAGTATCTCGAATGGAAATATGATGCGCCACTGGAATGGGTTGATCTAAAAGACCCGTTGAACCAGTCGATGCAGCACTTTACCGCGGTTTTAAACGGCCTGTATCATGACAACCCATCGCTTTGGGAACTGGATACTAAAGACAGCGGCTTAGAGATCATTGATGCCGATAATAAGGATCAGACGGTCTTGAGCTATATTCGGCATGGTAAGCGCAAGCGTGATTTTTTGATCGTGATTCTGAACTACACGCCGGTTGAACGACGCGGCTTTAAGATCGGCGTTCCTTACGCGGGTACTTATCATGAGATTCTCAATACTGAAATGAAGGAGTTTGGCGGCACCTGGACTCGAAACAATCCTGCCTGTCATACCAAGTCGGATTCATTTAAGGAATATGAGTATACGATTGAAACCACGGTACCGGCATTGGGGGCCTTGATTCTGAAACCTGGCAAGGATGTCAAAATCGCGCGTCGCAAGCCTCGACCAATAAAGCAAGTTAAGCCAACCAATAAACAACAGCATCAAACGGGGAGCAAATAGAAAGGGGTGTTGGATGGAGCCCACCATCCATGATTATGAATGATGAAATGTTAGGGATTGTATTGGCCGGCGGTAAGGGAACTCGGCTGGGCAAGCTGACGCAGAATCAAGCCAAGCCTGCCGTACCATTTGGCGGCCGCTATCGAATTATTGACTTTACGATGAGCAACTGTGTCAATTCAGGCATTCGCAATATTGGCGTAATCACGCAGTATCAGCCCCTGGTTTTGGATCGGCACATTGGTAATGGGGCCAGCTGGGGATTGGATCGTTTGGACTCTGGCGTGACGATCCTGCAGCCATACTCCAGTCCAGATGGCAGCAAGTGGTTTGCAGGAACGGCGCATGCCATCTATCAAAACATCGACTATATCGACAGTATCAATCCAAAGTATCTGCTGGTCTTGTCCGGTGACCACATCTATAAGATGGACTACAGCGATATGCTGCAGCAGCATATTGACAACGGTGCCTCTTTGACGGTAGCCGTAATCGACGTGCCGTGGGAAGATGCTTCGCGGTTTGGCATCATGAACACAGATGAGCATGATCGGATTACCGAGTTTGTGGAAAAGCCGGCTGAGCCAAAGAGCAACCACGCCTCCATGGGGATCTACATCTTTAACTGGGCCCGGTTGCGTGAGGTCTTGGTCAACAACTTTACTAAAAACGACAATATGCTCGACTTTGGCAAGAACGTGATTCCATATTATCTGGACAGCGGCGAGCCAGTCTACGCCTACCGCTTCTCGGGCTACTGGCGGGATGTTGGGACGATTATGTCGCTTTGGCAGGCCAACATGGAATTTCTGGAACCAAACAACGGCCTTAACATGCAGGATCGCAGCTGGCGGATCAATTCCCGCAGTCCACTGGCGCCACCACAGATGCTGACTGATACGGCTGAAGTCTCACAGTCGATGATCGTTGATGGCTGCTACGTGGCTGGTAAGATTCAGCACAGTATTCTGTCAGCCAATGTTCGGGTCAAAGAAGGCAGTCAGGTGATCGACAGTATGATCATGCCAGGTGCCAGCATCGGCCGCGACGTTACGATTCGGCGAGCAATTATTGGCGAGAATGCCGTGATTGGCGATGGCGTAACGATCGATGGCGGAGATGATGACATTGCGGTAGTCGGCAATGGCGAAACGTTAGGGGGAACCTCAAATGAAGAATAATCAAATGTGTGCAATCATTGTCGACGAGCTCAATGATGATGCCTTAAAGCCATTAACCAACGAACGACCACTGGGAACGCTGTTTTTTGACTGCAAGTACCGTTTGATCGACTTTGAGCTGTCCAGTGTCGTCAATGCCGGGATTCGCAACGTTCAGCTGATTGAAGACGAAGACAAGGTGCGGTCCGTCTTTGATCACCTGGGTGGCGGTCGTGAATGGGGACTGGATGCGATCGGCTCCTATCAATACGTCAACTATTTCCAGGACAGTGAAAACAAAAAGGCCGCTGGCGAAAAGTATTTCAACAACACGATTGAGTTTTTGGAAAAATCGCACACCGCCTATACGGTCATCATGGGGACGCGGATGCTTTGCAATCTCAATCTGCGGGCAGCTTTAAAGATTCACAAGCAGACCGATAAACCGCTGACGGTAATCTACAGTCGAACCGATGCCGATGAAATTGCCACTTATGACAACATCTTGAGTTTTGACAGCCTGGGCAACGTGATTACCTGCAATGAGTTTGCCAAGCTGTCTGATCAAACAGGAATCTTCAACCTGTCGATGAACGTCTACATTGCTGATACTCGTTGGCTGATCGACGCCCTGCGCAAGGGACAGCAGCTGGATGCGCCGGCTCAGCTGGACGACTTTTTAAAAGCGCAACTGCCTAAGCCGGGATTGGCAGGCGGCTATGAATACGTTGGCTATCTGCAGAACATCTATGACCTGCCAAGCTATTACCAGGCCAACAAAGACATGCTTGATTCCAACAAAATGAACGAGCTGCTCTATACCAATCAGCGCATCATTACCCGGACGCGCAATGAGGTTGCCACCTACTATGACAGGCACGCCAAGGTTAAGAACAGTCATCTGGCAACCGGCTGCGATATTTACGGTACGGTTACCGACAGCCTGATCTCGCGGCGCTCAGTCGTTGATCCAAAGGCTGTCGTAACCAACTCGATCGTGATGCCAAACGCAAGAATTGGTCATGATGCTGAGGTTCACTGGGCAATTCTTGATAAAAACGTGGTCGTCAAACCGGGTGTCAAAATCGTCGGGACCCCTGACAACATTTTGGTAGTGCCCAAAGATACTCGGGTTGAGGCTAATTTGAGCAGTACGGAAGAAGAGGCGAATTAATCATGAAAATTATGTTTGCTGCCGCGGAATGTGCCCCGTTCTTTAAGAGCGGTGGTCTGGGTGACGTGGTCGGCGCGCTGCCTAAAGCCCTTGCTAAAAAAGGTCATGAGGTGCGGGTGGTTTTGCCGCTGTGGCGCTGGATGCCAGGCAAGTTTCAAGAAAAGATGGAAAGCTGGGGCTCATTTGAGGTCAAGGTGGGCTGGCGTACGGAATACTGTGGCGTTGAAACACTCTACCAAGACGGCGTGCGCTACATGTTTTTGGACAACCGCTACTATTTTGATCGGCCTAAGCTTTACGGCTACTATGACGATGGTGAGCGGTTTGCTTGGTTTCAGCAGGCAGCCTGTGAATTGATGGGCCGCTACAATTGGGTGCCGGACGTTTTGAACTGCAACGACTACCATACCGCGTTTATGCCGTTTCTGCTCAAGGAAAAATATGGCTGGGTTGGACCATACCATCACATCAAGACGGTTTTGACGATCCATAATCTGGAATTCCAGGGTGAATATGGCCGCGAAGTCATGACCGAACTGTTTGGCATGTCGCCGGAACGCTATGACGATGGCACGGTTCGCTATGGGACGGCCGTTAACTTCATGAAGGCCGGGATTTTATATGCTGATCGCGTCAACACGGTTAGTCCAAGCTATGCCGCTGAAATTCAGACGCCTGAGTTTGGCTGTCATTTAGATGAGGTGCTGCGCATGGAAAACTTTAAGCTGTGCGGCATTCTAAACGGGATCGACTATGACGTCAATAACCCGGCTACTGATAAGAATCTGGCGGCCAACTATTCAATCAAGGATCTCAAGGGGAAGGCCAAGGACAAGGCAGCTTTGCAAAAGGAATTTGGCTTACCACAGCGTCCAGACGTGCCTTTGATTGGGATTGTCAGCCGCCTGACCTATCAAAAGGGCTTCCAGCTGGTCGTCAATGAAATGGAAAATCTGATGAAATTTGATGTGCAAGTCGTGCTGCTGGGAACGGGCTATGCCAATTTTGAACACGACTTCCGTTGGTTCAACGGCGTTCATCATGATAAGTTTGGCGCCAAGATTGAGTTTGATGTTGGTCTGGCCCAGCGCATCTACGCAGGAGCTGATATGTTCTTGATGCCATCTGGTTTTGAGCCATGCGGACTTTCGCAGATGATTTCAATGCGCTATGGCACGCTGCCAATCGTTCACCAAATCGGGGGACTAAAAGACAGCGTCGAGCCATATAATCCGATCACCAATACTGGTACGGGCTTTGGCTTTGAGCAGTTTAGCGGCTTTTACATGATGGAGGCCATTAAAGAAGCCATGGCAACCTATCAACAGCCGAAAATCTGGCGTCATCTGATGCAAAACGCGATGGCTAAGGACTTTAGCTGGGATAAACAGAGCCAGGCCTATTTGGATATGTATAAGTCACTGTTTTAGTTTTTGATTGCGAAAAACTGAGAGGAGATAGAAATTTGAGTTTAACAAAATCACAGTTTAAGCAGGATTTTAAGCGGCGTTTAAAAGACGATCTGGCCTTGGATATTGATGAGGCCTCCTATTTTGACATGTACAAGGTCTTGGCAGGCATGGTCAAGTCAGCCTACAACCAAAACTGGCACCACACCTGGCGCAGCTATGATCAGCAGCACAAAAAGCAGCTGTACTACTTCTCGATTGAATTTCTGCCAGGCCGCATGCTGCAAAGCAATCTGTTCAACATGGGCTGGCTGGAGACCGTCAAGGATGGCATGAAGGAACTGGGCGTTGATTTTGAAAAGGTCGTGGAACAGGAAAACGACATGGCACTGGGCAATGGTGGCCTAGGACGCTTAGCCTCATCATTTATGGATGCACTGGCCAGCGATGGCTATGCCGGCAATGGGAACGGGATTCGCTACAAGTACGGCTTGTTTAAGCAAAAGTTCATTGATGGCTATCAAGTTGAACTGCCAAACAACTGGCTCAACGAAGGCAATGTCTGGGAAGAACGCCGGGAAACACATTCTGTGCTGGTTCGGTTTGGCGGTCAAGTCTATCTGCAGCCGCAAAATGGTCAGTTAAAGCCGGTATATGAAGGCTCACAGCTGGTTAAGGCCGTGCCATACGATACCGGGATGGTCGGCTATGAAAATGGCGTTGTCAACACGCTGCGGCTTTGGGATGCTGAGATTCCTGAAGACGAAGAGAGCAAGTATCGGACGATTGACGATCTGCGGCGGGTTGAAGATCTGACCAGCGTGCTCTATCCAGATGATTCAACCGAAGATGGCCGGCGCATGCGGATCCGTCAAGAATACTTCTTTGTTTCGGCTGGTCTGCAAAGCATTATCAATCATTATTTGGCAAAATACGATCAGCCTTTAACCAAGCTTGATCAATATGTTGCCGTTCATATCAATGATACGCACCCATCCATGGCCATCGCCGAACTGATGCGGCTTTTGATGGATGAGCATGGCCTGGGTTGGGAAGACGCCTGGAAGGTCACGGTCAACGTCATGAGCTATACCAACCATACGATTATGGCCGAAGCGATGGAACGTTGGAATATCAGTATGATGCAGCAGGAAGTGCCACGGATTCTGCAGATCATCCAAGAAATCGATCGGCGCTTTGTTCTTTCATTGGAAGGCAAGTATGATCAAAACTTCATTAACCGCACGCGCATCATTGCCAACAACCAGGTTCACATGGCACACCTGGCAATCATTGGCTCCCACAGCATCAACGGGGTTGCCAAGCTGCACACCGAGCTGCTTGAAAAAGAGGTACTGCATGACTTCTATCGGCTTTACCCGGAACGTTTCAACAATAAGACCAATGGGGTAACGCTGCGGCGCTGGATGGCGATTGACAATCCGCGCCTGGCTGCTATCTTAGATCAGGAAATCGGCTCTGACTGGCGTAAAAACCCGCTTGAACTAGAAAAACTGCTGAAATACCGGAGCAACAACAAGGTCTTGGATCGGCTGATTGCTGCCAAGCAGGCTAACAAGCGCGATCTGGCCAAGTTCATTAAGCAACAGACGGGGATTGAGGTTTCATCAAAGGCGATTTTTGACGTGCAGATCAAGCGGCTTCATGCCTACAAGCGTCAACTGCTGAACCTGCTGCGGATCGTCAAACTCTACCAGGATCTAAAAGCCAATCCCGATGCCGACATCTACCCACGCGTCTTCATCTTTGGCGCCAAGGCAGCACCAAGCTATCAATATGCTAAAGCCGTGATTAAGTGCATCAATGAGGTTGCTAACCTGGTCAACAACGATCCCGATATTCACGATAAGCTCAAGGTCGTCTTCTTGGAAAACTATAACGTTTCATTGGCTGATCGGATTATTCCAGCTGCCGATGTTTCTGAACAGATCTCGCTGGCCTCAAAGGAAGCATCGGGAACCAGCAACATGAAACTGATGGCCAATGGTGCTTTGACCGTAGCTACGATGGATGGCGCCAACATTGAGATTCATGATTATGTTGGTGATGACAACATCTTTACGTTTGGACTCTCATCACAGGAAGTCTACCGCTACTATGCCGACAATTCATATCATGCCAGCGAGTACTATGAGAACGATCCGGTTATTCATCGTGTCGTGGATGCCTTTGTTGATGGCACGATTCCAAACATCAGCATGGAAGGCCGCGAGATTTTTGAATCGCTGGTTCAGTATAACGGCGATCAGTTCTTTGTGCTGCGCGACTTTGAATCCTACCTCAAGGCGCAGGATAAGGTTGATCAGGCCTACCGCAATCCTAAGCACTGGGCCCAGATGAGTCTGATCAATACTGCCAATGCCGGTCACTTCTCATCTGACTTGACGATTGACCGCTACGTTGATGATGTTTGGAAACTGACGCCAAACAAGTAATCATGCCAAACAAGTAAGGGGGGACTGCTTTGGGGCAGATCCATTACAATGCCTGGCAGCTGGAGTTCAAGCAGCCTTTTGGGGCACTGCAGGCCGGTAATAACGTTCAGTTCAGTGTTAGGGTTGACTGCCAAAATGTTACACAGGTCGCGGTTGGCGTTACCAAGCTGGATGAGAACACGGTTTTTTACCCGCTGACTCAAGATGAAGATGAGTCAGACAAATATACTGGTGAGATCAAGATTACGACTTCCGGCTTATACCACTATTATTTTCGAGTGCGCCGCGAAAATGATGCCGCACTCTATTTGGGGCATCTGCATGGCGGCTTGGGCAAAGAAACCACTGATATCAGTAAAGTTGAGCCGTTTCAGCTGACCTGTTACGATCGACAGGTCCCGCGGCCGGAATGGTATCGCAATGCGGTTTTTTATCAGATTTTTCCGGATCGCTTTGCAAATGGCAATCCGCATGGTGAGATTGATGGCAAGAAGCCAAATACGTTTTTATATGCAACCACTGCTGATCGACCAATGTATATCTATGATGAGAACCATAAGATTGCACGCTGGGACTTTTACGGCGGCAACCTGCGTGGCATCATTGCCAAACTTCCCTATCTTAAGCGCTTGGGCGTGACGGCACTTTATCTGAACCCGATATTTGAAGCCTCCAGCAATCATCGCTACGATACCAATGATTACTTAAAGATCGATCCAATGCTGGGAACTGAAGAAGACTTTAAGACTTTAATCACGATGCTGCATGAAAACGATATGCATCTGATCTTGGATGGCGTCTTCAATCACGTAGGCAAAAACAGTCGCTATTTCAACGCTGGTCATCTCTACGGCGAGCAGACCGGTGCGGCTAATGACAAAAACAGCTCTTATTATGAATGGTTCAATTTTAAGCATTACCCGGATCAATATGACTGCTGGTGGGGAGTTGATGATCTGCCAACGGTCAATAAGGACAATCCCAGCTATCAGCAGTTCATCTATGGTGAGCGGGGCAGTGTCTTGACGAAATGGAATGATCTGGGAATTGATGGCTGGCGGCTGGACGTGGCCGATGAGCTGCCGGATGATTTTCTGCGGGCCATTCGTCGCAATCTGGACCGCTATGATGATCGCATTCTAATTGGCGAAGTCTGGGAAGATGCCTCCAGCAAGGTCAGCTATGGTCATCGACGTCCCTATGTCAGTGGCGACAATCTTTACGGTACGATGAACTATCCGTTGCGTCAGTGGGTCATCAATTTTTTACAGGGACATGGTGAGCTGGTAAAAGTTGGCGAGGATTTATTGACGCTGGTAGAAAACTATCCGCGCAATTTCCTGCTTGATTGTCTGAATAACCTGGGAACGCATGATACCGAGCGCATCCTGACCGTTTTGAATCAAAGCGTGCCAATGGTAAAAATCGCGTTTGCCCTACTATTTAACCTGCCGGGAATCCCCTGCGTCTATTACGGGGATGAAGCTGGCGTGGAAGGTGGCAAGGATCCCGATAATCGCCGCTATTTTCCATGGGGACGTGAAAACACCGAATTGCAAAAAACGGTACACTACTGGTCGGATATCCGCCAAGAATGCGAAGCGCTTAAAGAAGGACAGACTGGGGTCATGGTTGCCGGCAATGAGGTTTTGGGACTGATTCGCTACACGTCGGACCGTGCAACGCTGTTATTGGTTAATCGCGAAAATCAGTACGCGCCGGTGCGGGATCTGCAATTCATGCATGTTCCAGCCAGTCTGCAGCAGGCCATTGAAAAACGAGTGGCTGGGCTGCGAATGGCGCCATTTACCACCAGATTCACTGAGCTGAACGTGATTTCGGTGATGGCTGATGAAGACAGCTGAATAAGTGTAAAAGCATCGCTGCAGTTTTGCGGCGGTGTTTTTTAGTTGCAGTCAAAGCAGAACTGGGGAGCCGAGAATAGGGACAGATTCGGGGCGACTAAAGGCTTTTAATGGCAGCGTGAAAAGAATCTCGGGGAGGTTTTTGGAAACTAAGGATGTCAACTGGCCTAAAGTTAGTGATGCCAAGCTGAGCCGGCAATCGCTGATAAATTTGACTGCTTGGTACTGCTGCTTTCTGAGTGATGATGAAGGTTTTTGCTGAGCAGATTAAAATTTTTTGAGATTCTTGTTGACAGTCGTCGTCGATTCAGTTAAGATACTTTATGAAAAATAAATTAAAAAGTGCTGAGAAAAGATGAGTATCCAATGAAGGCCGCTTAGAGAGTCGTTAATGGTGGAAAGCGATCGGTCAAAGTTGGTGAAGATGGTCTTGGAGCAGTTTGATGCGTGAGCCCTTGGTGAGCGCATCACGGGGCGACGCCGTTATCAAAGTCGGGGTTTTCAAATAATCGAGAACTCGCTGAGGAGAATGCTGCAATGCGTTCTTGAAGATGGGTGGTAACACGCTGATCATGACTGTCAGACGTCCCTAGAAAGTGGCTAATTGCCGTTTTCTAGGGACGTTTTTAATTTTCAACAGCACTGAGGAGGATCTTATGAGAAGAAAGCGACGTCGAAATTGGATTATTGCCATCGTTGCCTTATTAATCGTTGCAGCAGGAGCGATTGGCCTAATCTATAAACGGACGGCCAAGCCAAAGACGACCACGGTGCGATTAGGGTTGGTCGGGACTGACTCGCAGCCGGTTTGGAATAACGTCAAGGCGCGGCTCAAAAAGCAGGGGATCAATATTGAATATGTGGTCTTTGATGATTACGTTCAGCCAGACAAGGCCTTGAAGGATGGCAAGATTGACATGCACTCCTGCTTGACCAAGTACTACTTTGAATCTTACAACAAGTCACAAAACGCGCATCTGGTAAGCATTGGTAATACGGTGATCTCGCCATTGGGACTGTACTCCAAGAAATACAGCTCACTTAAAGACCTGCCGGACGGAGCCACGATTGCGATTCCAAACGAACCAACGACTTTAGGCCGCGGACTGAACATGCTGCAGTCGGCAGGGCTGATCAAGGTAAAGAAGAGCAGCGGCATCAAGCCATCATTAAACGACATTACCAGCAACCCTAAGAATCTGAAGTTTAAAGAAGTTGATCCAGCAACGGCAGCCCGGGCCTTAAGCTCTGTCGATGCATCTGTAATCAACGGTAACTACGCGGTGGCTGCTAAGCTTAAGCCAGGCAAGGATTCGCTTTACATGGAACCAATCAACAAAAAGGCTAAGCCATACGTAAACATCATTGCCGTGCAGGAAAAGGACAAGGATAACCCAGTCTACAAGAAGGTCGTAAAGGCTTACCAGACTGAAGAAACCAAAAAGGCAATCCAAAAGACTTACAAGGGTGCTCAAAAAGCTGCTTGGGATATCTATGGCACGAAGTAATAGTTAGTAACGATTAAACGAAAGGGGCAGTTTAAGATGAGTTTTGAAACGGCAATTTTTGCAGGAGGATGCTTCTGGTGCATGGTTGAGCCATTCGATACCTATCCGGGCATTGAAAAGGTTGAGTCTGGCTATACGGGTGGGCACGTTGAGAACCCAACCTATGAACAGGTCAAAACGGGGACGACCGGTCATACGGAGGCAGTCCGCATTACGTTTGATTCCGCCAAGGTTTCTTATGAACAGCTGGTTGAGATCTACTGGCACCAGACTGATCCAACCGATGCCATGGGCCAGTTTCAAGATCGTGGCGACAACTACCGCCCCGTGATTTTTGTTAAGGATGAGCAGCAGCGGCAGATCGCATTGGCGTCACGGCAAAAGCTGGCCGACAGCGGAATTTTCGATGATCCGATCGTAACCAAGATTGAAGACGCCCAGCCATTTTATCTGGCAGAAGACTATCACCAGGATTTCTACAAGAAAGATCCGGAACGCTATGCCAAAGAGGAGGTTGGCGGACGAGAACAGTTCAAACAGGAGCACTGGCACGCCTAGCTTTTGAAAAACTAAGGATCCATTGTCTGAAAGGGCAATGGATCCTTTTGTTAAATCAGATAGGTGCGTCTCATTACTGCCATGATCAAAGCAAAAAGTTTTCGCAAGTGGTCGGTCGCTGGTAAGACAATTACTGACGATCAGCAATCCGTGTTAAAATTGACCAAAAAGATGAGAGGAAGGATCAAGATGGCCTATATTAAAGACTTGCGCGCCAAAGTCGGTCATCAGCCATTGATCATGACCAGTGCCTCGGGAGCTTTAGTTAACGAAAAGCAACAGGTATTGCTGCAGGAGCGGGCTGATACTGGTGATTGGGGATTTCCCGGCGGTTATATGGAATATGGCGAGTCATTTCAGGACACGGTTAAGCGCGAGTTTAAAGAAGATGCTGGAATTGAGATTGAGCCAGTTAAACTGCTGAAGATTTCAGATCAGGAGTTCTACACCTATCCAAACGGCGATCAGGTTCAGCCAATCAATGCCTTCTTTTTGGTTAAGCAAGTCGGCAGTCGGCAAACGGCTTTTAAACCAGCCGAAACATTGCGGATTCGCTATTTTTCTCTGGATGAGGCGCCTAAGTTCTTCAACCATCAGCACGCAATGATGTGGCATACGATCAAGGATGAACTGCAATCATCATCCGTGCTTGACACCGGCTGCTGAAGTTTCTAAAATAATTTAAGTAATTTAACAAATAAGTCACCTGAAAGCAAATTTCAGATAAATAAAAAATAATGGCTTGCTGACTATGTTTTTCCATAGTCGGCAGGTCATTTTTGATTTAGAGGGGAAATTATTGATGAATAAACTAAAGTTACAGACGAGTATCTTTGTGTTAACAGCTTTTTTATTAGGCTGTAATGAATTTATGATTGTTGGAATTATTTCTGATCTGGCTTAAAGTTTTAATGGCTCATTATCTTTGCTGGGCCTGCTGGTTACACTGTTTGGGATCGTTTATGCGGGGACAACACCGGTTTTAACGGCTTGGACCAATCGTTGGCCACGGTACCATGTCTTAATGTGGCTGATGGGAATTTTCTGTATTGGCAATACGTTAACGGCAATGGCGCCCAACTTGTTTTGGCTGTTTGTCTCGCGTGTGATTACGGCTGCGGTTGCTGGGACAATTATTTCATTAGTTTTGGCGTTCGTGAGTCTGCTTACGCCAATGGAGAAGCGGGGAATGACCGTGGCGGCCGTCTTTGCTGGGTTTAGCATTGCCACGATTATTGGCGTGCCGGTTGGAACCATGATCAGTGCGGCTTTTTCGTGGCGAGTAAGCTTTGGTGTTATCTCGATTTTGTCGATGCTGGTTTGGTTTTTGCTGGCTAAGATATTGCCGCGCTATTCGGAACAGATGGCTGGAAATTTAAATGGCCAGCTCAGTATGTTTAAGGATGCGCGAATTGTTTGGGGAATCGTAGTCATGATTGCATTAATGGCTGCCGAATACGCGTTTTATATGTACATCCGTCCTTTAATCGTTAAGCAGCTGGGCTTCTCCGTTAATCAGTTGAGTCTGTTGCTGGGATTGATTGGTATCATGTTTATTTTAGGAAATCTGACGGCAGGCCAGTTGATTGAGCGTTATGGCACGCAAAAGATTGGTTGGGTCAGCGGCATGGTTTTGGTTTTGCTGCTGATGCTTACATTGACTGTAAAGAATTCTTGGAGCGGTTTACTTAATCTTGGCCTGCTTTGTTTTGTGTTGGGAATGCCAGGATCGATGCTGCAGGTAATGTTTTTGAATACGGCTGAACGGGATTTTCCCATGGCACTGAATCTGGCATCATCATTGAATCCAATCTGTACGAATATTGGGGTGACGATTGGCTCATTGACGGCCTCGATTGGTATTCGGTACATCAAATTGGCACAGATTGGCTGGCTAGGGTGCGGTTATGCTCTAATAGGCGTTTTGGGTTCACTGAGCTTGCTAAAGGCATTGAAACGATCGAAGGCCAAAAGCTAGAATACGCTTTGATGAAACATTCATCCAGCAAGCCGTTGATTGATAGTTTATGGTAAAATGATGTCAGCAAAATTTTCATGAGGAGTTTTTATATTGCAAAAATTTCATTTGATAGCTACTGCGGCAGCCGGGATTGAAGCCTTGGTAGGCAAGGAGCTGCGAGCACTGGGCTATGAAACGCAGGTCGAAAATAGCCGGGTACGTTTTGAAGGCGATCTGCGCGATATCATGGTGGCCAATCTCTGGCTGCGGACGGCTGATCGGGTCAAGATTATCGTAGGTGAGTTTGACGCGACTGATTTTGACAGCCTGTTTGAGCAGACCAAGGCATTGCCATGGGAAGACCTGCTGCCAATTGACGCGGCTTTTCCAGTTGAGGGCAAGAGTCATCGCTCACAGCTGCATAACGTTCCCAGCGTACAGGCAATCGTCAAAAAAGCAATCGTTGACCGTTTGAGCACCGTTTATCATCGACGGACGCGGCTGAGCGAAACCGGGGCGACCTATCCGCTGGAAGTTGCCATTAACAAAGATCACGTACTGCTGACGCTTGATACGACTGGCCCCAGCCTGTTTAAGCGCGGCTATCGCAAGGGCAAGGGGGGCGCGCCATTAAAAGAAAATATGGCAGCGGCCCTGGTGATGCTTGCCCACTGGTTCCCTGACAATCCGTTCGTAGATCCCGTTTGTGGTTCGGGAACGATTCCAATTGAGGCTGCCTTGATTGGTCATAATATTGCTCCTGGCATCAATCGCGACTTTCAATGCGAGCGCTGGATCAATCTGATGCCAGAAAACCTGAGTGATGACGTGCGTGATGAAGCTGATGCCAAAGCTGACTATGACATCGAATTAGATATTCATGGCTACGACATTGACCAGAATATGATCGATATTGCTCAGCGGAACTGTCAGGCAGCCGGCTTGACGCATGACATCACGTTTAAGCAGCTGGCAGTCAAGGATTGGCATACTGACAAGATCAATGGTGTCATCGTAGCCAACCCGCCATATGGTGAGCGTTTAAGCGATCAAGAGTCGGTGCGTGAGCTGTATCGGCAAATGGGCGAGATCTATCGGCCAATGACGACTTGGAGCAAGTACATCTTGACGGCCGATTTAGAGTTTGAAACCTACTATGGCCAAAAAGCCACTAAACGCCGTAAGCTTTACAATGGTGCCTTAAGAACGGATCTGTTTCAGTACTGGGGTAAGAAGCAAAGGTAACGAATCAAAAAGTTTAATGTTGATAAATAGAGGCAAGAATATTATCTGCCCAGTCAAAAAGCCAAGCACCGCATCCGGCAGCTTGGCTTTTAGTTTGCAAACTAGGCTTTGGCATCCCATTCCAAGAAAAACTCGTTTAAAAAGTCTTCCATGATCTGCTGACGATGAGCGGCTATTTTGCGTGCTGTTTCCGTATTCAGCATGTCTTTGATCTTCAACAGCTTTTCGTAAAAATGATTAATGACGGTCTCATCGCGTTCCGTGCGGTATTCCTCACGATTCATGTGCTCACGCGGCTTGATCAGCGGGTCATAGATGCGTTCGCCGTGGCTGCCACCGTAATAGACGGCCCGAGTGATGCCGATGCTGCCCAGACCATCCAGCCAGTCGGCATCCTGGACGATCTGGCCCTCGCGCGATAAGGTTGGTCGTGCATCGCCCAGCGTATCGGCAAACGACATGTTGGAAATGATATCCATGATTGCTTGGATCTGCTCATTGGTCAGGTCAATGCGCCGCAAGAAATCTTCCAATTCTTCCTCGGCTTCTTTTACGCTGATTACCAGCTTCTCGTCAATCGTATCGTGCAGATAGGCCGCGGCAACGGCAATAAACTCATTGGCAGCTTCGGTTTCAATCAGTTTTTTGGTCATCCGTACGACGCGCATGATGTGGTCGAGACCGTGTCCAGTACTGTCACTGCCAAGTTTTTGGATGGTGTAGCGTTTGATGGCCTCCAATTGTGCTGCTTGTTCCATAAATCTTTCCCTCTTAATAATTGTAGTCGCAAATGTCACCACTCGATCGTAAGCCAATTTAAGCGGTTTGACAAGTAGAAAACCATAAATTAGGGCAATGAGATCGCTTGGCAGATGAATTGGTCTAAGAAACGTTTTGCAACATTTGCTTCGTGCAAAATCGGTCTGGTCATCTAAAATAGAATTAACAGCAGCTATGAGAGGTGAAAATTTTGAATCTATTGTTTTCAATTGACGATCGTTTTTGGCGCCAGATGCTGACGGTCCTAAACTCGATCCGACTTAATTCCCAACCGCGCCCGCTTGACGTATACGTGATCCAATCACAAGAACTGGTGCACACGCCAGAGATCCGCAAAACTTGTGAACTCTGGGGGATGAACTATCATCCGATTATTATCAGAGACGAGGAATTCGATCAGGCACCGGTTACCGATCGTTATCCCAAGACCATCTATTATCGCTTGCTGGCTCATCAATACTTGCCAAAACAGCTGCATCGCATTCTATACCTGGATGCTGACGTATTGTGCATTAATGATATTGGACCACTTTATGATACGGATTTGGATGGCTATCTGTATGCTTCAGCAATTCATACCGGCTTGACTGGTACCACGGAAGTCATCAATAAGATTCGCCTACAGAACTTTGACGCGGATGGCTATTATAATTCCGGCGTGTTGTTGATGAATCTTGATCTGATTCGGCAGCGGGTTCATGCGGAAGATATCTACGAATATATCCGAGAACACGTCTTGTTGCTGCCAGACCAGGACGTGCTGAATGCCTTATACGGTAAAGATATTAAGACGGTTCCCGATCAGCTCTATAATTTTGATGCCCGCAAAGGCCAGACCTATGACACGATCAGCTTTGGTGAGTGGACGCTGGATTGGGTCATCAAACATACGGTAATTCTGCACTATTGTGGTCGTCATAAGCCATGGCTCATCGATAAGAACACGGGACGCTACACGGCGCTTTATAAGAATTACTTTCAAATGACGCAGCGGGCGCTTAAACAGGTGGCCGTTAGTCAAGCTGCTCCGACGGCTACTGCCCTGCAGCCGGATTAGCGACTTCCCGCATTTCAACATCGATGAAAGGCCAATCGCTGGCATCTTTATGGATGGTAAAACGGAAGGTATGCGATTTTAGCTGCCGGAAGACTAAAAATTTGTCTTTTAGCTTACAAAAAGTTAGTATAAAGCAAATAGTAAATTACTAGTGCAGTTGAAAGGGGATTGCAATGAAAGTTTTTGTCGCCGGAGCTACGGGACGAGTGGGGCAAGCCGTAGTCACTGAACTCCAAAAAGCAGGTCATGAAGTAGTCGCGGGTGCTCGTCATCCAGAAAAGATCAGTCAACCAGATGTCTTAAAAGTCAAGCTTGATCTGCATGCCCCCGTTACTGAACTACAAAAAGCACTGGGTCAAGTTGACGCGGTAATCTTTGCAGCAGGATCACGTGGCAAGGATCTACTGCAGGTTGATCTAAACGGCAGTGTCAAACTGGCAGAAGCAAGCCGGCAAAATGGCATCAAACGCTTCATTCAGCTGAGCTCTGCGTTCGCGCTTGAACAGGATAAATGGGCGGAGATTCCGGCCTTAAAAGCCATTACCGATTATAATATCGCCAAGTTCTATGCGGATCGCTGGCTGATTGATCATCCGGGATTGGATTGGACGATTATCCAGGCGGGAATCTTGGATGAACGTCCAGCTACGGGGATGGTTGCTTTGAATGATGGTAATTCAGGAAATAACGCGATTCCTGATGTTGCTGCCGTATTAGTAAAAACCCTTGAACATTCAAATACGATTGGCAAGGTGATCATGATGCACGATGGCAGCCAGCCAATCGATGCCGCATTAAGCAGCTTAAAGTAGTCTGATCGCCAGAGCTGTTTTTACGAGCGCGGTATTGCCTAAGAGATCTGATTATGGATGTACATTTGTCTGGGTAGCTGATGGGATTTTTGATCAAACAGTGATTCATTCCAGATCGTGCGTCGACTTTATAGCGAACTGCTGCTTGGATTTAAGACCTTTAATGTGTGGCTCGGTTAGGCGGATAATTGACAGATTATGTGCCTGTGTCAATACCGTTCGATCTAGAGAGGGGAGATTCACGACTATTTTACCTACGATTTTGAATTTTTTAGCTGATAGTAGGTAGTTGTATAATCGTTTTCGTGAAAATTACCTACTTTAGCGAATTTTGGGGCTGATCGTAGGTAGTCTCGCATATTTTACGGCTGAACGGTCTAAACCAGAACCGTAATTTACCTACAATTTTTGGTTTTTCTGCCGTTCGTAGGTAATGATATTTTTGTCAGATATTTTATGCACCCAGATTTGAATGTTTTTATGGGTGTATTTTTTCTTCTAGCCAATAATACCTAATTTGTCTAAAACTGCCAGATTGCTTTAGGCGGGCTGACAGCTGGTGATCGATTATGGGTTCGAGGGGACTTATGGCTGCCATCGTATTCAGCTGCGAGCACTTTCCCCCAGTTATCAGAGTATTCAAAACCTAGTTGGCGGCCGCATCGTTATTCCTTGTGATGCCGCGCTGCTTATTTGCCCCATAAAAATTTGATCAAAATCGCGTCGACCTGTGGATTGCGGTGCAAAAGCTCATGTTTGGCATTGGCACCGGTAATCCGTTGCTCTTGATATGATTTGGCGCGGCCAGCAACCAGGTACTTTAAGGCTTTGGATGATTTATTGTCCACCTGGCTATCGGTACCATCGCCCAGATCGCCATAAATATTTAAGACGCGGGCAGTGGTTGGGTAGGTGTGGCGCAGTTTTTTGAGTTTTTGATATGATTTGGTGGCTGGCGTGGCTTCACCGGTCTGTTCGTTATACTGCAGGTTGGCGGGTTGATTCCAGCCGATTACGCCATCAAAGGTACCAGCCATGGCGACTTCTTTTTGCAGCTTAGGAAACTTAGAAGTATTGGCGTTTTGCAGCAGACAATAAAGAAACGCCATGTTGCCCATGGAATGAGCTTCAACCTGATATTTTTTAAAATGATAGGTTTGGCACACTTTTTGAATGGCCGCGGCAACGTAATGACCATCCGTAGTGTAGTTTGAGTTCTCATTATCGATCAGATTGACTTCAATGATTGGGTTGATCGCACCGTGGGGAATTTTGCCTTCCAGCTCGACCGTACCGTTTTGCGCGACATTGGCCACGATGACGGTTTTGGTAACGCCAGCATCAATTGCGGCTTGAGCCATGTGTCGTTCGGCATGCGCCCCACTGCCCCAGCCATGAAAGAAAAATGTTGGCGTGGTTGACTGAACGTATTTTTGAGAATTCAATGCAGCTGCTTTAGCGGATGAAGTCATGGTCATCATTAGGCAGATCGTCAGCATAATTTTAAGCCAGAATTTATATTTCAAGATGTTCACCTCGTATCAATGTTGATGATGTTATTCTAAGTCGCTTTGGTGAATTTGACCATTTTGTTGTCAATTTTCTGCAAAATATGTTAAATTGATTAACGCTTGATATTTTAAGGAAAGAAGGTTGTGCTATGCATATTGAAAAAGCCGAAATGAAGGATCTGGACCGCATTGTCGAAATTCTGCGTGATGGCCGCAATCAGTTGGCGGAAAGCGGAATTGATCAATGGCAAGGCGATTATCCAAACGTTGAACATATCCAAGAAGATATCGAACATGGCTTTGCATACCTGGTACATTCCGACGATCATGAAACGGTGGGAGCTTTTGCAATCGTAACGGCGCCTGACCATTCTTACGATGAATTGGATGGCAAATGGCTCGTTGATACTGATGACTACCTGGTTATTCACCGAGTTGCCATTCACTCTGACCATGCCGGCAATGGCTACGCTTCCGGTTTATTTAAAAACGTAATCGACTACGTTAAGGAGAATCCAAAGGGCATCAAGTCACTGCGGATCGATACTCACGAAGACAACCAGCCAATGCAGCATCTGATTGAAAAGTACGGCTTTACGCGCGTGGGGACTCTGCATGGCGTCTACCGTCCTGAAGAAACCTCATACGTCTACGAAATGCCGATTCAATAAAAGCAAATAAATAATGTGATAAAATCGACTCAATAGATCATATCGATCATTGAAGTCGTTTTTTATTTTGGGGTGAAAAAATGGATGTAAATGCTCAGCTAACCGATCAGCAGCGAGTCGAGCTGGCGGGTTTGGAATATCAGCCGCTGGGGGTTGGCGATCACGTCAGATTATCCAATGGCAAGCGAGTCGGTCGCGTCAAACGAGCTTTCTATAAACAAGATGGTCTGCGGGGCACCATCATCGTCAATCAACATCAGGATCATAAAGAGATTACGGTGCTGTTTCGCGGTTCATCTGGCTTAAGACATGGCAATCCAACGACATGGTCCAATGAATGGCTGGCAACCAATCTGCCCATTGGCCGTTCGATTGTTGAACATCGAGTTGGTGAGATTCCTTCTCAGCTCAGGTCGGCGGCCAGTTTGTTGAATCGGTTGATGCAGCAGGACTTAACGGCACACTACTATATCTACGGCCATTCACTGGGAGCAATCAACGCCCAGTATGCCCTTGCCAACTGCGATTATCCGGCATGCCTGAGTGAGGCTTGGCTTTATGAGGGCCCAAACGTCTACTGGCTGCTTAATGACCAGCAGAAAGCCCAAGCCGCGATTTTGCGCAATAAGATCAATAATTATATTGACTCACTGGACATCGTGACCCTGGGCTATACTGACCTGCATCATGCAATCGGCCGGGTGCGCTACGTTCAGTCGATTCTGCTTGATCCAATCAGTCAGCATATGTGGGGCGGCTATCAGTTCGATCAAAACGGTCGGTTGTATACCAAACCAGTTGCTGAGTATCGGGAAAAAATCGATCGTGAACTGATTGAACATGTCAGTCAAGCCAGCAGCAGTTGGCGTCAATGGCGTCAGGAACAGGTAAAAAAGCGCCAGGAATTGAATCGCTGGCTGCCCTATCGCTAGTTCGTTTCCATGATGGTGTCAATCTGATCATATCGCAGCATCAGAATTATAGGTATTGGGTCTTGCAAACGCTAGCCGACTGCGGATTGGCGGCTTGTTTAGTCAAGATCGGTTGACGGCTGGATCTCACCGGCATCATTGCAGTGACCGTCGCGATGATACGCTTGTTGCAGAGCAGCATGTATCTGAATGACAATGCATAAATTATCTTGCTGGCAAAAAGGCTCTGTTAATCAATAATAGCTTGCGTTACAATTAATCTCTGTAATTAATTATTCACAGGGGAGAGGAAAATATGCAAGCATCACCACCGGCGACGCGCCAAGAAACCGTGCGCTTTGCTTTTAACAGTTCGTTACCGATTTTTTTCGGTTATGTTATTTTAGGAACCGGCTACGGATTATACATGCACAACCTGGGCTTTGGCTTTTGGTTTCCCACGATAATGGCAGCGGTAGTATATGGGGGCTCCGTTGAATTTATCCTGGCTTCCATGCTGGTTCAGAGCTTTCTGCCGGGCAATGTTGTTTTGATAACTTTGGTTGTTGGCTTTCGACAGTTCTTTTATGGCCTTTCAATGCTGAAAAAGTATCGTGGTGCGGGCTGGCGCAAGTTCTTTTTGATCTATGGCTTGACCGATGAGACTTTTGTCGTCAACTATAGTCTATCGATTCCTAAAGAATATGATCGCTACTCAGTCTACACGCTGATTTCGCTGTTTGATCACAGCTACTGGATCTTGGGCGCTTTTTTAGGCGGCGCGCTGGGCAGTTTGGTCGGCAAACAGATTCCCGGAATGGATTTTGTTATGACGGCGCTGTTTATTGCCCTGGCTGTTGATCAGTTTCAAAAGGAAAAGGACCATCTCAGTTCAACCAGCGGCGTGATTGTGACGATTGCCTGCCTTTTGGTGTTTGGCAAGACTTACTTTTTAGTAGCTACCTTGCTGGTTTTGGTAGTTGAATATGCGATTATCTACTGGCGCCGAGAAAAAGGGGGAACTAAAAATGACGCTGACTGAGCAGATCATCTGCATTGCTTTAGCCGCGCTGGCAAACTTTGCCACCCGGTTAACGCCATTTCTGCTTTTTAGAACGGAAGCCGCCACGCCTGATTTCGTAACGGGACTGGGCAAGTTTTTACCGGCCGCGATCATGGGGATGTTAGTCGTATACTGCTACCGCAACGTCAATTGGCTTGGCGGGACGCATGGACTGCCAGAAGTTATCGCTGGCGTGGTGACGGTGATCGTACATTTATGGAAGCACAGTCTGTTTTTAACCTTGATCGTAGGGACGCTTTGTTACATGCTGCTGATCAACTTTGCCTTTTAAAGAGCAGGCTGAAAAGACCACAGAAAAAATGCTGCCGCAGGCTTTTGATGAGTTTGCGGCAGCGTTTTTTATTATAATTTGCGCAGCCAGGCCGCCAGATTATTTGCTTTGAACTGATGGGAACCGTGAGTCGTGACGTGAAAGCCATCAGTGACCTGCAGCCGGCCAGCCCAGTTAACGAAATTTGCTTGATAATGGTCAGAATCACTCCAGGCAGTTGAAAATGGCGCGATCAGCCCTTGATATTCTTGAATATTTCTTAAAAACTCAATCACTGGTGCCGCCACGTTACCATTCCAGACGGGGCCACCGACCAGAATAACATCATATTGATTCAGTTTAGGTAAGGAATTGGTGAGTGTGGGGAGCTGGTGTTGCGTTAGCTGCTTTTGATAGATTCGACCAGTAGCTTCCATATTATTTGGATAGACGCTGTCGGCTACGTGCAGGCGCAACGCAGGAGCCTTAGTCGCATCTTGAATTAATTTAGCGAGTTTAGTGGTATTATTGAATTGAGAATAATAAACAATGAGTGCTTGTTTGACCATCATTTACCGCTCCTTTAATCGAGTTTTCCACTCCGATTATAGCAATGATCGTTCAGCACACTCAAATAAAAGGAAGTGACAATGATGAAAAACGGTTCAAACATCAGTGAAAAAGCGCTCAATGTTTTTTTGTGGTTCATCGTGCTTTCGATGCTGATCTCGTTGGCGCTTACGACCAAAACGGCTTTGACGGCGACAACCACTAAAGCTGCAGGAGCGGCCTGGTTTCTGGATATTGAGATCGTGGCTGGCCTGTTGATCGTCATGCTGCCTAAGTTTTTGGCGCTTAAATTAAAGGTTTATCTGCCACCGCTGCTCTATAGCCTGTTTTTGATGTTTATCTACGGGGCAATCTATCTGGGGACGATTTATCATTTTTATAGCATTCCGTACTGGGACAAGGGCCTTCATCTAATCAGCGGCGCGCTGCTGGCTGGCTTTGCGTTGTCGGCGTTTGGTGGTTTGATTCCTGATGAGGGGATTAAGCATATTCCACCGTTTTTTATCAGTATGTATGCGACAGCGTTTGCGGTTTTTTGCGGCGTTTTATGGGAATTTTACGAATTCACCTGCGATTCGTTTGGCATGAATCTACAGCGCTACATGAAAGATGGTCATTTGCTGATGGGACGAGCTGCTTTGATGGATACGATGGGGGATTTGTGCGCGGATTTCATCGGGGCCCTGATTTTTGCGGTGATTGCCTACGTAAGGCTGCATAAGGATAGTCGCTGGATTGAGAAGTTCTTCTTCCACCGTAATCTATAATCGATTTAAGCAGTTGCTGAATATGCGGTTGAGGCTTATTAAGTCGTCAACCGTATTTTTTGTACTCTTTTTGGAACAATCAATCCATAAATTATTGACAGTTGGATCCGCTTCCGAGTTTGCGGTAGCATGACAAAATGCACTATAATACTTCTTATGTATCTTAATTGGCTTTAAGAATTTTTTTAGTGAGAGGTAATGTTATGCTGCGCGGCAAAAAAGGCTTGCTGTTGTTGATCGGTATCGTTTTGGCGGTTGCCGGCGGGAGTGGTTACTGGTATCATCAGCAGCATTCAGCACCGACAACGGTTCAACAAACTTCACAAAAAACGCGGGTCTTGAAACGGCGAGTAACTTTGGTCGCAATTGGTGACTCGCTGACGCATGGTCAAGGCGATGATAAAAACGAACAAGGTTATGTTGGCCGGATTAAAAATAAACTGCAAAAACACTATCATAATCGTGTCACTACGTATAATTATGGGGTAACTGGCGATCGGTCCGACCAGATGCTCAAGCGGCTTAACGAACAGCCTGAAATGCGGGCAAATCTAAAAAAAGCCGATGTGATCGTGATGACGGTTGGTGGCAATGACTTGATGCAGAAGTTGGAGAGCAACCTGCTGAGCAATTCAACCAATAAGATCGAGAGCAATATTGAGCAGGCAGGCACGACTTATCAGCAAAAGCTAAACGAATTGCTGACCGCGGTTCGCAAACAGAATGCCACTGCGCCGATTTTTATGTACAGCATTTATGATCCGGTCTATACTTATTTCCCAGACGTCTCGGTTATCAATGAGTCAGTCGCCAAATGGAATCAGATTACGCAACAGACCGTGGCACAATATGGTCCGTCCTATTTTGTCGATATTAATCATTTAATGTCATATGGGCAATATAAAACGGTTAAGCAGCGGCAAAAACTTTCACAGCAGGCACATCAAGCCAACAGCGATCAGGTTACCCAAAAACAGGTCATTGCGATTATGAATAATGATACGCATAACCTAAACAACTACATCTCAACTGAAGACAATTTTCACCCTAACAGCAAAGGCTATGATCAGATGACCAATGCTTTGTACAAGGTGATGCTGCAGCATGATGACTGGGAATATCAGCAAAAGTAGGATGATTTGAATGAATATGGAAGACAAAATTAAAAAACAATACAATGGCTGGAAGGCTGCTTTTTGGGTTTTGGTAATCGTCTTAATCGGCTCGTTGTTGGCGGTTATGCATTTGGCCAGTGCGCCGGTAAAAACGCCAGCTGAAACCGTGGCTCCTAAAGCCAGCGATACGTCACTGGAACTGGTTTTGAATCAAAAGCAGGTCAATGCCTTAGCCAACAGCTACATTAAAAGGATTCAGAAAAAATCCAAAAAGCCGCAATATCGTTTTATTGTAGGCAATCAGTACGCAACGGTGATCGGGCACGCCAAGTTTTTGGGTGTCAACGTGCAATACGCGATGAACTGCATCCCAGTTAAAACCAGCGAGGGCAATATTTTGTTGAAAGCTAAAGGACTGGCGGTTGGGCGGCTTAACCTGCCAATCGGGTTCGTCATGGGATATATCAAAAAGAACTATCAGCTGCCGGATTGGGTCTACATCAACCAAAAGAAAAAGACGATTCTGCTGGATCTGAACAAATACACCAAGAATAAAGCGGTACATGCTCAAGCCGATGAGATCAACATGGCAGATGGTCAGTTTAAGTTCTTGATTACCGTGCCGCAGGATAATTAACAGGGGGCAGACAGATGTTTCGTGAAAGCTTCTATCATTTTTTGATGACGTTAAGGCAGCCCAATCAGCCTACTGAGATTGAGCAGTTTGCCAACAATGCTTTTTTAGACTCGTCATTTCCTAAGCAATCTCAAGACTTTGATGAAATATCTCACTATTTGGAAGAAAATGCTGAATATTTGCCAGGAATGACGATTTTTGACGACGCCTGGCAGCTCTATCTAGAAAAAATGAATTAGAATTTAGGAGGAACTAAAATGGCAACAATTCAATGGTTCCCTGGTCACATGGCTAAAGCATTGCGCCAGATCAGAGAACAGATGCCTTTGGTCGATATCGTATTTGAACTGGTTGATGCGCGGGTGCCTTATTCCTCGCAAAACCCTGAAGTGGACCTCGCAGCTGGCGACAAACCGCGTCTTTTGATTTTAACGAAAACCGATTTGGCGGATCCAGAAGTCACCAAAGAATGGCTGCAGTACTTTAAGGATCATGGACAGCCGGTACTGGCACTGGACTCGCGCGCCCGCAGCGTTGCCAAGATCGTTACCAATGCGGCTAAGCAGGTTTTAGCCGAAAAACTGGCCAACGAGCAGGCTAAGGGGATGAAAAAACGGGCTATTCGTGCGATGTGTGTCGGCGTACCTAATGTTGGCAAGTCAACGCTCTTGAATCATCTAGTCAAGAAAAACGTGGCAGCTACCGGTAATCGACCTGGGGTAACGACTGGTCAGCAGTGGCTGCGTTCATCGGCTGAATTGGAGCTGCTTGATACGCCAGGGGTTTTGTGGCATAAATTCGCGACTGAAAAAGAAGGCTTGATGCTGGCACTTTCTGGCGCAATCAAGGACAGTCTGTTTGCCAAAGACGACGTTGCTCTGTTTGCACTGCAGTATCTGCGCGCCAATCGACTGACTGAATTGAAGCAGCGCTACCATCTGACTGACGCTGATGTGGACGAAAGCGTAACTGATCCGGATCTATTGTTGACGATTACCAAAAAAATGGGCTTTCGTGATGACTATGACCGTGGCAGCGAACGGCTGATCTTTGATTTGCGCAAGGGCAAGCTGGGAACGATCTCATTGGAAAAACCGACTGACATTAATGCCGAGGGTCTCAATGAATAAGCTGAGCATAAAAGAAATCAAGGATCGTTTAAAAGATGTTAAAACGCTTGATGATCCGTTTGTTCAATTACTACGACAAGACGAGCGCAAAGGCGTCCAAACCGCGCTGGCCCAGCTAAAACGTCGATTGGAAAGGCAGGCAGCAAGCTACGCGGCCTTCAAAGAGCGTTTCAAATATGAAAATCAGCTCTGGAAAGATGGGAAGCAGTACATTGCCGGTATCGATGAGGTCGGGCGTGGTCCGCTGGCTGGTCCGGTAGTAACATGCGCGGTAATTCTCAAGCCTGATTTTGATCTGGTGGGAGTTACGGACTCTAAGCAGCTGACCAGGCATGAGCGGGAGCAGCTGTATCTGCAGATTGTTAACGAAGCCCTGGAAGTCAGCATTGCGGTCAACCCATGCACGGTTATCGATCAGCTGAATATCTACGCGGCGACCCAGCAGGCAATGATTCGCAGTGTAAATTCATTGGCGCATCGGCCGTCCCACCTGATTGTCGATGCCGTCCCCCTGGCAATTGATATTCCGCAGACGACCTTGATTAAAGGCGATCAAAAAAGCATCAGTGTCGCGGCTGCCAGTATCGTTGCCAAAGAATATCGAGATCATCTGATGCGCGATTATGATCGGCTCTATCCCGGCTATGGCTTTGCTGAAAATATGGGCTATGGTACCAAGCAGCATTTGCAGGAATTGGCAAAACTTGGACCATGCCCGATTCATCGGCACTCGTTTTCACCAGTCCAGCAATATCTGCATTAGCAAGTCAGCCACCATCGACTAAAGTCACGGGATTTCTAGCTGGACATAATTAAATATTAAATAAGAAGAACAGCACTGTCTTGGTTTTGATGAAACTTGAGGCCGTGTTTTTTAATTGGCTTGTAGGATCGTGTCATTTCTAAAATTATTGAGACAGTCTATTTTGCAAAAAACAGCCAGTCAGGCAGCTCCTCTAAGATGTCTTGACTGCTTAGGATCGGTCGTGCTCCAGCAGCAATCAGTTCATTGGCTCCAAGCGACATTGGCGAATCGATTGGTCCAGGAACTGCACAGACGTTTCGATTGTCCTGCAGCGCCAGGTTGGCTGTAATCAGGCTGCCGCTACGCCGACTGCCTTCAACCACCAGACAGGCATGACATAAACCGGCAATGATCCGATTGCGTTCGGGAAAATTGCTCGGATAAGGTGTTGTCTCGAGTGGATATTCCGTCAATAAAAGACCGGACTGTGCGATTTGCCGCTGTAAAAATGCATTGCAGCGTGGATAGCTACCATCTAGACCAGTTCCGATTACGGCAATTGCGGCCCCGCCATCCAGCAGCGTAATTTGGTGAGCCAAGCCGTCAACTCCTTTGGCCAGGCCGCTGACAATTGCGACTTGGCTGCTGACGACTCCTGGCAGTAATTGATTGATCGCTTGTTCACCATATTTAGTGATGTTTCTTGATCCAACCACGGCCAGACAAGGGGACTGCAGCAGTTTTAGGTTGCCATGATAATACAAAACCAATGGCGGATCATAAATTTCGCGCAGGCGTTGCGGATAGATTGCATCAAGCGGCGTGATGAATGGCATTAGCAGGTTTTGCTCAGTTTGACGCCGCAGTTCCTGGCTGGACCATTCATCAAACCACTGCATCCGTTTGTTAAAAGTTATATTCAAGTGATCAGTCAATTTAGCGAGATTGGTAATCTGTTTTTGCTGAATGGCAGCCATTAAAAGCCGATATTTCATACGCCGACTCAAACAGCTGCATAGACTCAGCCTTAAGATAAATTCACGCAGATGCATCGCTTTTCCCCCCTTACCATTGCTATATGCCAAAAATTCAGTTTGACACTAAAATTCCATTCGCTAATTTTTAAATTCGACTTTTTGGCTAAAATGATTTTATCGTTGCCTTGATTTTTTTAATAAACTCGATTATATTGATACGCTAGTTAGACCATTTTCTTTTTTGAATTAATCTAGGTCTATCTGATCGGTTCATTGCTGATTGAAATCAGCCAGACGGGTTTGACCGCACAAGAGACCATATAATAGTATAGAAGATAAAACCGATCAAATTCATCATGATAGGAGCCTTATGATGGCAACTAAAACTGTAAAATCAATTGCTAAAACAACTTCGGCCAAGACGAAAACTGCAAAACCGGCCGCTAAAACAACCAAAAAGACGACTGCCAAGCGCTCTAAGATCAAGAAAAAGCTGGTCATCGTCGAATCGCCTTCCAAAGCCAAGACGATTGGCAAGTATCTGGGACGAACCTATAAAGTCGTCGCTAGTCTGGGTCATGTCCGGGATCTGCCAAAGAGCCGGATGGGGGTTGATATTGAAAACGACTATCAGCCCGACTACATCTCCATTCGCGGTAAGGGTGACGTGATCAAAGAACTGCGCAAGGATGCCAAGCAGGCCAAAGCCGTCTATCTGGCATCTGACCCGGACCGGGAAGGGGAAGCAATTGCCTGGCACGTTGCCAACCTTTTAAAACTGGATACTAAAGACAAGAACCGGGTTACCTTCAATGAAATTACCAAAGACGCCGTTAAGGAAGCCTTTAAGGAGCCGCGTGAAATCAACATGGACCTGGTTGACGCGCAGCAGGCACGGCGGGTTTTGGATCGGCTGGTTGGTTATTCGATCAGCCCGATTCTTTGGAAAAAGGTCAAAAAGGGACTGTCTGCCGGACGGGTGCAGTCAGTCGCGCTAAACCTGATCATTCAAAGAGAACAGGCGATTCGCGACTTTAAACCCGAAGAATACTGGACGATTGATGGTCAGTTCAAAAAGGGCAGTGACGAGTTTGCGGCATCTTTTTATGGCGAAAACGGCAAAAAAGCCGCGCTGCCTAATAACGAGGCCGTTCAAAAAGTACTGGCCAAGATTGATCGCAAGGCGCCATTTACGATTGATGACGTTACGCGTAAAGAACGCAAGCGGATGCCGCAGCCACCATACACTACCTCCACGATGCAGCAGGATGCCAACCGCCGTCTGAACTTCCGGACGCGCAAGACGATGATGGCTGCGCAACAGCTGTATGAAGGGATTACGCTTGGGCACGGCAGCGCGGTCGGTCTGATCACCTACATGCGTACCGACTCAACGCGGATTGCCTCAATTGCCAAACAGGAAGCCTCTCAGTTTATTCATGAAAACTATGGGGAACAATATGCCGCAATCAAGCCGGTCAAGGGTAAGCTGCCGGAAGGGGCCCAAGACGCGCACGAAGCGATTCGGCCAACTTCGGTCAATCGTACGCCCGCGGAGATGAAACAGTATCTGACGGCTGATCAATACAAGCTCTACAGCCTGATCTGGAGCCGATTCGTAGCCAGTCAGATGACGCCGCAGATTGTTGATACGATGGCTGTTTCATTGAGTCAAAACGGGGTCGACTTTCATGCCAACGGATCCAAGGTCAAATTTGATGGCTTTACCAAGGTTTACAAGCGTGGTCAGGAAAAAGACAATGTTTTACCAGACCTGAATCAAGGCGACCAGGTCCAAATGATCAGTGATGACCCGGCACAGCATTTCACGCAGCCGCCTGCTCGTTACACGGAAGCTGCCTTGATCAAGACGCTGGAAGAAAATGGGGTCGGCCGGCCTTCCACCTACGCGCCAACCTTGGACACGATTCAGCGCCGCTACTATGTTCGTTTAGTATCGCGCCACTTTGAGCCAACCGAGCTGGGTGAGATCGTCAACCAGATCATCGTCAAGCAGTTCCCAGAAATCGTCAATGTCAAGTTTACGGCTGAAGTTGAAGACGACTTGGACCGGATTGAAGAAGGCAAGGAAAACTGGGTTAAGGTCGTTGACAAGTTCTACCAGCCATTTTCTAAGGAAGTCCAGGTTGCTGAGGAACAGGTTGCTAAAATCGAAATGCATGATGAACTGGCCGGCAGCAATTGTGAGATCTGTGGGGCGCCAATGGTCGTTAAGATGGGCCGCTATGGCAAGTTCCATGCCTGCTCGCGCTTCCCGAACTGCCGCAATACCAAGGCAATCGTCAAAGATATCGGCGTAACCTGTCCTAAGTGTGGGCAAGGAAACGTAGTCGAGCGCAAGTCCAAGAAGAATCGCGTCTTTTATGGCTGCTCGCGCTATCCTGAATGTGATTTCGTTTCATGGGACAAGCCAATTGGCCGTAACTGTCCTAAAGACGGTCATTTCTTGATTGAAAAGAAGGTCAAGAAGGGCAAGCAGATCGTTTGTCCTAATGGCGACTACGAAGAATCAATCCAAAATTAAAAGATAGACTTGCGAAAGCCCTCTCAATCTGTTATTGTGCAGATTAGAGGGCTTTTGGCATATACCATTGCCTATTGAGAGTTGAAAGGATGACGAGAGATGATTCAGATTGAAAATGAGCAGCTGACGGTACAGATTGATCCATTAGGCGCGCAGATGCACAGCATTAAGCGAAATGCAGCGGGATTGGAATATTTGTGGCAGGGTGATCCAAAGTCTTGGAAACGGCAGGCACCGGTTCTGTTTCCATTTGTCGGCCGGCTCAAAGATGATCAATACGAATATCAAGGCAAGGTCTATCATCAAACGCAGCATGGTTTTGCCCGCGATCGGGAATTTAAGGTCGTGGAACAGAGCAGTGAGCGAGTAGTTTTTGAGCTGCGTGATGATGAAAAAACGCGGGCAGCTTTCCCGTTTGCTTTTGTGTTGACGATTGCCTACCAGTTGGATGAGGATCGTCTGCTGGTCAGCTATCGCGTTGAAAACCCAAGCAATGACCAGACGCTGATCTATGCTTTGGGTGCGCACCCGGGTTTTAACGTACCAGTTGATGAGCAGGGCAGTTTTGAAACGACTCAGTTTAGCGTTTCGCCGGCGATTGACTATCAACAGGTTAAATTGGTCGCACCTGGTCCATTTAATGATCTGGAGCATCCAGCAGTTTTGCACATGCAGCAGCCCATTACACTGGATCATGAGCTGTTTGATGAGGATGCCCTGATCTTTGCAACCAAGGGCATGCCATTTACGGCAACGCTGACGGAACCGCAGACCAATCATGGGGTTCACGTTCAGGTTAACGGTGCACCATTTGTCGGCGTCTGGTCGCCATACCCAGCCCAGGCCAACCTGGTATGCGTTGAGCCGTGGTGGGGGATTGCCGACAGCATCCACAGTGACGGCAAACTCGAAGACAAGCAGGTGATGAGTCGACTGGCACCTGGCAAGCATGAGGACTATGCGTTTGCCATTCAGCCTTTCTAACGATTCAAAAAAGACGTGGTGAGCTTGATCACCACGTCTTTTTGATTATAGCTGAATTGGATCAGCGCAGCAGGTAGCCGCCATCAACTGGCAGCATTACACCGGTCACGTAATCAGATGCCGGACTGGCTAAAAATACCATTGGCCCCATTAATTGCTCAGGACGGCCCCATTCACCGGAAGGAATATGTTCTTTGATCTCAGGCCCCCGCACTGGATCTTCGGCCAGCGCCTTAGTCATATCCGTTAAAATGTAGCCTGGTGCCAGACCGTTGACTTGGATGTTGTATTTGGAAAGGGCATCAGCGTAGGCTTTGGTCAGGCCCAGGACGCCATGTTTAGCTGCCGTGTAAGGGAAGATGAACTTGCCGGCACGGTAGGACTGCATTGAGCCAATATTAATGATCTTGCCGTGCTTTTGCTTCGCCATATATTTGGCCGCTGCCTGCGACATGTGGTAGAGCGCGTTGAGATTCAAATTGATCACCTTGTCCCAGTCTTCATCCTTGAAAGCCAAGACATCATTGCGGATCTGAATGCCGGCATTGTTGACCAAAATATCCAGACCACCCATTTCCTTAACGCATTGCGCGATGATTTCGTCGGCACAGCCCGGTTCAGTGATGTCGCGCTGCAGAAAGCCGATCTTTTGTCCATTGCCTTCAACCGCTTGACGAGTTTCTTCCCAGCCGCGCTGTGAATTTGAAACGACAAAAATGTCCGCGCCGTAAAGCGACAGCGCCTTTGAATAGTTTCGGCCCAGCCCGCTGGCACCGCCAGTGATCAACGCAACCTTGCCATTAAGCTGAAAACTTTGTTGGTTAAATGAACTCATAAAAAGCACCTCGATGTTTAAAATTGATTTTAGGAAATCGTTACACCTAATTATAAGCGCTTTCAATACTTTTGCAAGAGACTTTAGGAAATCGGTTGCCTAATTTTATCAACAAAATAAAAATCGCATTCAGCTCGGTCTTTAATACCAAGTGATGCGATCATCAGCTTAATTATTTTTGATTGTGTTTTTGCTGTCGCCGATAGCCCAAGCCAAAATGAACCAGCGATTCGGTACCATTGAAGATGCGCTTGATGTTGGCACGGTGCAGCCAGATGATTACCACTGTCAAGAACCCGGCAATGGCTGCCAGGATCCAGTCGTGAATGCATAAGGCAATGATGAAAATTGCGGTAATGCCAACCATGCCAGCCGCGCTAGCCATGCTGGTCAACAATAATACCGTCAGATAGATGGCCCAGGCAACCAAAAAGAGCAGCGGGTTATATGCCAGCAGGATCCCGGCACTGGTTGCAACGGCCTTGCCGCCATGAAAGTGATCAAAAATCGAGCAGGTATGGCCCAAAACGGCAAATAAGCCGATTAAAAGCGGGCTGACGGTCTGACTGCAGTGAAAGAAATATGGCTGACAGGCTGCCAGCGTCCCCTTGAACATATCAAGAAACAATACGGTTACGCCTGCTTTAGGTCCCAAAACGCGCAGAGTATTGGTCGTACCGATATTGCCGCTGCCCAACTTGCGAATATCCTTGTGGTAGAATACCTGGCCGATCCAAAGTCCCCAGGGAATCGAGCCCAAAAGGTAGGCAATGACTGCCATTAAACAGATTTTAAAAATCATAAATCATTCAAAACTCCCTCGATAATAATTGCATAATTGTTATAATAGCACATTGAGTGGCATCGGCAACTTTTGTAACGAAGCTCGCGAGGAAACTCGGTACTTTAGTGCCGAGAGGAAAGCGCCATAACGCTTTCTGAATTTCCTAGTGAGCTTATTTTTTTGCACTCATTTTGGTGAACATGCAAGATAAATATAGTATAATAGATATATAATATAAACGATTGAAGGAATACATATGCAAGCACATTCTGATGATTTACATTACAGTCGGACTAGTGTGTACTCGTTACAATATCACTTGATTATCGTAACCAAGTACCGTCGTGATGTTTTGATAGGTTCCGTTAAGCAAGAGTTGGAAGCGTTACTTCGCAGTTTGGCTGATCAATTTGATATGCAAATTGAAGAAATGGAAATTATGTCTGACCATGTTCACATGTTGGTGGATGCCTCACCTAAGCATTCAATTTCTTCAATCATGAAGGGTTTAAAGGGTGTTTCGGCGCGAATGCTGTTTATGCACCATCCAGAAATTAAACAGGAGCTTTGGGGTGGTCATTTATGGCAACCAAGTTATTTTGCGGTTACCGTTAGTGAACGCTCGGAAGAACAAATTCGTCATTATATTCAACACCAGAAACCGAGTAAAGGAAAGACTAGATAATGATTGATTTGCCTAAAAAAACTGAATATATTCGAGTTCATCATTGTCGCTTGGTTACCACGCCACAATTGGAAAAACGTTATGCAGAAAATATTGATGTTTTAAATAAGGCATATCAATACACCGTTAAATACCTGGAAAAAACCTATGGCTATAAGCATCTAAACCGTCCTTATCCAACTGACAAGAAGGGTAAGATTTACGTTATCAAGGATCAAATTATGCCTAGATTTCTGCACGACGTTTACCATATTGATAAATGGGATGGGAAGAAGGTTCCAATTCACTCGCAGGCGCTACGCGATGAATTCATGGTCTCCATTATGACTAACTTTGTTGAGTACCGAAAGGTATTGAAAAAAGCTGCCAGGATGACGAAACAGGAAAAAGAAGATTATCGCAATAATAAATATGGCAATAATCCCCAGCATCGTTCTTGGTATCGCAAGGGTTCGTTGGCATACTTACGCAATGGCAAGAGCCATACAACGGTTTCACTGCCAAGCAATGGTCAAATTGAAGTACTTTCGGCTCATCATATTAAGATTCAAGATTATGGAGACTTGCAGACGATTGACAACATCAAGCATTTTAAACATCTAACCATTGTTACATCTAAGATTAAGCGTGAAGGCGATGGCACGTTTGAACTGCAGTTGGTGCTTAAAGATCAACATCGGCGCCGTAAACCAACCAAGAAAATTGGGGCCGACTGGAACATGAAGGATAACAAGATTTTCCATACTTCCGAAAATCAGCGAATCTACTTGAATCCTAAAGTTTCTGTTGATGCAGACAAATATGAATATATTATTAACAATCTTAAAAGCCAACGAAGCCATCTTGAAAAGTTTCTTAATCATAAAAGTTCGCGATTGGTTAAGCTTACTGAACTGATTCGTTACTATAATGTTCGACGCACGAATGTTTTAACGGAAGCTTATCGACACATGGCAAAAAAACTATTTGAAGGACATAATTTGATTGCTATTGAACAGCTTGATGCTAAAGAAATGCGTCGTGAGTCAACTGCCTTTAATAAAGCAGGTAATCACGCTAAAAATCGAAAATTAGCCAAAATCAAACCTTATGAATTGTCACAGCTGTTAACCCAGGTTGCCGATCGTGAAGGTAAGACCTTAATTAAGGTAGACAGTTACAAGACTAGTCAGGTTGAGTATGGCACCGACTATCAAGAAAAACATGATCCAACAGAGCGGGAATGGGTTTCCAAATACACGGGTAAGAAGATTATCCGTGACCTTAATGCCAGTCAAAATATTTTGGCATGGGCCCTTGAACCTAAGAAACATATCAAGTACCGTGAACGGCAGGCAGCTATTCGCCAGGCTAAAGAAACTGGTGTTGATGAGGCTGAACTGCCAAAAGAAATCAAGCCAAATTGGTTAATCGAAATTAACTCAAAGAAAAATCGTAAACATTAAAAAAACGACTAGAATAAATCTAGTCATTTAGCAACCAGCATTATTAAACAGGAATTAATTTCCCAAGGCGGGACAGAACCTTACTGCCTTTAATGACTATGAGAACAGTGGTTGGCGTATCTCTCTGAGCCCTCGGGCAAAACGCTGAGCGGAACCACTGTGGAGTTTCCCAAACGAAACCCCGGAGGCATAAGTCTCTGGCATGGTCTAAATGTCTTCGGAGTGTGGCTAACGGCTGCACATCACATGGTACTCTGCTGCCGTGTAGATCCGAAGCCCGGCCATTTATGGACGGGTAGTTCACTTGATGTGTTAAAATAATGGGGCACAAATGTTTGCAAAATTTCTTTGCTAAATTTTGCCAAATCAGTTATATTAAAAAACGTTACTAAAAAATTATGAGGAGGGCCTTTCGTTGGCAGAACAAGAATATCAATATGATGCATCCTCCATTAAAATCCTTAAGGGGCTGGAGGCGGTGCGCAAACGGCCTGGGATGTATATCGGTTCAACGGATACCTATGGCCTGCACCATTTGGTATATGAAATCGTTGACAACGCGGTCGATGAGGCTTTGTCTGGTTTTGGCGATGAAATCAACGTGACGATCGAACCCGACAATTCAATCACGGTCCAGGATCATGGTCGTGGGATGCCGGTAGGAATGCATGCTTCTGGCAAACCAACGCCAGAAGTCATCATGACCGTGCTGCATGCCGGGGGAAAGTTTGGTCAAGACGATGGCTATAAGACTTCCGGTGGGCTGCATGGGGTTGGGGCCTCAGTCGTGAATGCTCTTTCAACCAAACTGACACTGACGATCGTGCGCGATCACGTTCGCTATCAAGAAAAATTCGTCAATGGCGGCAATCCAGTCGGGACGCTCAAAAAATTAGGTAATACGCGCGCGGGTTCCGGAACAACGGTTACCTTTAAGCCGGATCCAAAAATCTTTTCTACGACAGTCTACAACTACGATACTTTGGCAAGACGGCTGCGTGAATCGGCATTCCTGCTAAAGGGTCTGAAGATCACACTGACTGACAAGCGCGCTGGTCAGGAAAAAGAAGAGGTATTCCAGTTTGAAAATGGCATCAAGGACTTTGTCGGCTACCTCAACGAAGACAAGGATACCTTGGGCCAGATCATGTACTTTGACGGCAAGCAGGATGGCGTTGAAGTTGAGGTTGCGGCTCAGTATAACGATGGCTATTCAGAAAACGTCTTGAGCTTTGTCAACAACGTGCGCACTCCAGATGGGGGAACGCATGAAGCCGGTTTTCGCAATGCCTGGACCAAAACGTTCAATGACTACGCCAGAAAAGTCGGTCTGCTCAAGGAACGCGACAAGAATCTGGAAGGGTCTGACGTTCGTGAAGGCTTGACGGCAGTCGTCTCAGTACGAATCCCAGAACGCATTCTGCAGTTTGAGGGCCAGACCAAAGACAAGCTGGGGACGCCAGAAGCCCGGAAAATCGTGGACTCAATCGTCAGTGACCAGCTAAGCTACATGCTGCTGGAAAATGGCGATGAAGCTCAGCAGCTGATCAGAAAAGCACTCAAGGCTCGCCAGGCAAGGGAAGCCGCGCGCAAGGCTCGTGACGAATCACGCGGCTCCAAGCGCAAAGGCCGGAAAGAACGCAATCTGTCCGGTAAGCTGACGCCGGCCCAGTCAAAAGATGCCGCTAAAAATGAGCTTTTCTTAGTCGAAGGTGATTCAGCCGGTGGGAGTGCCAAGCAGGGGCGCGATCGAAAGTTTCAAGCGATCCTGCCATTGCGTGGTAAGGTTCTCAATACGGAAAAGGCCAAGCTGGATGACGTCTTGAAAAACGAAGAGCTTAATACGATCATCTATACGGTTGGCGCGGGGGTCGGCAGTGAGTTCAACGTCGCAGACTCCAATTACGACAAGATCATCATCATGACTGATGCCGATGACGATGGGGCTCACATCCAGATTCTTTTGCTGACGTTTTTCTACAAGTACATGCGGCCAATGATCGAAGCCGGTAAGGTCTATATTGCCTTGCCGCCACTGTATCGCATCCAGTCTGGCAAAGGAGCCAAAACCAAGATTCAGTATGCCTGGACCAACGATCAGCTGACGCAAATGACCAAAAAGATTCGCGGCGCTCAGCTGCAGCGTTTCAAGGGGCTTGGTGAAATGAATGCCGATCAGCTTTGGGAAACCACGATGAATCCTGACACACGGACGCTGATTCGAGTGCGGATAGAAGATGCCGAGCTGGCTGAAAAGCGCGTCACTACCTTGATGGGCGATAAGGTTGCACCACGTCGGAAATGGATTGAAGAAAACGTGCAATTTACGCTGAGCGATGACGAAGAGTCTGATCAGCTGATGGAAAATCGCGGTCAAAAGGCCAAAACGCCAACGATCAGTACCTGGAATCAAAAGTAAGAGGTGAAAGTCAATGAGTGAACCAAAAATCGAAAATATGACTTTGGAAGACTTGATGGGCGATCGCTTCGGCCGGTATTCCAAGTCCATCATTCAAGAACGGGCCCTGCCGGATATTCGCGATGGCCTCAAACCGGTTCAGCGCCGGATCCTGTTTGCCATGAACAAGGATGGCAATACCTATGATAAAGGCTTTCGCAAGTCAGCCAAGTCGGTTGGTAACGTAATGGGTAACTTCCACCCGCACGGCGACAGTTCCATTTATGAAGCACTGGTACGAATGAGTCAGGATTGGAAGCTGCGTGACCCATTGATTGAAATGCACGGCAACAACGGGTCGATGGATGGTGATCCACCGGCTGCCATGCGTTATACCGAGGCTCGTTTAAGCAAGATTGCCGGTTTGATGCTCAAGGATATCGACAAAGATACGGTTGATATGACGCTGAACTTTGACGATACTGAAAAAGAGCCGACTGTCTTGCCAGCCCGCATTCCCAATCTTTTGGTTAACGGTGCGACCGGGATCTCGGCGGGGTATGCTACGGAAATTCCGACGCATAATCTGGGCGAGCTGATTGATGCACTGATCTACCTGCTTGGGCATCCCACGGCCAGTCTGGATAAGCTGATGGAATTCGTGCCTGGTCCTGATTTCCCAACTGGCGGGATCATTCAAGGCAAGGAAGGAATCAAAAAAGCCTATGAAACTGGTCGGGGACGCATCGTCGTACGGGCTAAGACCAGTATCGAGACGCTGCGTGGCGGTCGGCAGCAGATCAATATCACGGAGATTCCATATGAAGTCAACAAGGCCCAGCTGGTCAAGCGAATCAATGACCTGCGTCTGGCCAAAAAGGTTGAGGGAATCGCTGAAGCGCGCGATGAGACTGACCGCAGTGGCCTGCGCATCGCAATTGAGCTGAAGCGCGGCGCCAATGCCGAGGGGATCTTAAACTATCTGCTAAAAAACACCGACCTGCAGATCAACTATAACTTCAACATGGTGGCGATCGATAATCAGCGGCCAATGCGGGTAGGCTTAAAGCATATTTTGACGTCTTATCTGAGCTTCCAAAAAGAGATCATTATGCGGCGGACGCGCTTTGATTTAAATAAGGCGCAAAAACGGCTCCACATCGTTGAAGGGCTGATCAAGGCGCTCAGTATGCTTGATCAGGTCATTCAAACGATTCGGGCTTCTAAAAACCGGGCTGATGCCAAGCAGAATCTGATTGAATCGTTGGCCTTTGATGATCCGCAGGCCGAAGCCATCGTTACCATGCAGCTGTATCGGCTGACCAATACTGACGTGACGGCGCTTGAAGATGAGCAAAAACGCTTGAATGATCGAATTGCCGAATATCAGCTGATTTTAAACGATGAAAAAGAGCTGGCTAAAGTGCTGCGCCAAGAAATGCGGACGATTAAAAAAGAATTTGCGACACCGCGCCGGACTGAGATTCAAAGCAAGGTTCAAAAACTGGAGATCGACACTAAGGTTACGGTCGCTAAAGAAGACGTGGTTGTGTTAGTTTCCAAAGCCGGCTACATCAAGCGCAGCAGTCTGCGGTCGTTTAAGGCTTCCAATGTCGAAGAAGACGGGTTGCGAGAAGACGACTACCCGCTGCTGATCCAAGAAACCAATACCTTAGCGCATCTTTTCATGTTCACCAATCTTGGCCATCTGATCTATCGGCCGGTGCATGAATTGACTGACGTGCGCTGGAAAGACGTGGGCGAGCATATTTCGCAAACGATCGGCCTGGCCGCGGGTGAAGAGATTATCAAGGCACTGATTTTTGATCGGCTGGACATGCCCGGAACGCTGCTGATGGGAACCAGCGATGGTCAGGTCAAGCAGACTGAGTTCAAGGAATATCAGCCAGGATCTCGTTATAAGAGCACGGCGACGGTCTACATGAAGCTTAAAGGTGATGACGCTCAAGTCGTTAACGTAATGTATTATGAGCCGAAAGATACCGCGCAGTCGCTGCTGGCAATCAGTCATGAAGGCTATGCCGTTCGCTTTGACGTAGCTGAAGTACCGATTGCCGGGGTCAGAACGACGGGGGTACGGGCTATTAATCTGCATGACGATGACAGAATGGTTGACCTGCAGCTGGTTGACGAGGATCAGCATCTGGCCATGGTAACTCAGCGCGGGGCCTTTAAAGAAATGGCCGTAGCCGACATCAAGCTGGGCGCGCGGGCAAGACGCGGCGAACTGGTGCTGCACCGTTTGAAGAAGCTGCCGCACAAGCTGGTCGACTTTTTGCCTTATGATGCCGACTATCAAGGCGCCGTTGAGATCATTACCGATCGGCCGCTGTTCCAGGATGTTTTGATTACTGATCACCATCTGGGAACGGCTCATTCAAACGGTACTTTTGTAATTGATACCGAAAGTCAGGGCATTCCGGTTAAGCTGCGCATCAAGCCCCAGCTGACCGAAACAGCAACAAGCGAGCAGCTCGATCTGACGGATTCAATTTCATAGTCTGCATAAATATGCACCTGAAATGAAATTAGATTCCCATTTAAGAGCTGGTCGTGCTAAAATAAAAGGGTATAATTAATTTGCGAAAACGTTGTAGTTAACGTTTTACGTGATGATTGAATCAAAGGAGTTGTCTTTATGAGCAAGGAATTAGTTTTTGGTCATCAAAAGCCAGATACTGACGCCATTACGGCCGCAATGGCATTTTCATACTTTGAAAACGAACTGGGCTACGAAACGGAAGCCGTTGCCCTGGGCGAACCAAACGATGAAACGAAGTACGCTTTGAACTACTTCAACATGGAAGCACCACGGGTCGTTAAGACGGTTGCCAACGAAACTGACAAGGTAATGCTGGTTGACCACAACGAACCACAACAATCAGCTGCTGACATCGACCAAGTTACGGTTACGCACTTGGTTGACCACCACCGGATCGCCAACTTCAACACGGCACAGCCACTTTGGATCACGGCGCGCCCATACGGCTGTGTTTCCACGATCATCACGGAACTGTTCCAAGAAAAGCACATTGAAATTCCTGCCAACCTGGCGGGGATGATGATGTCTGCTATCATTTCCGACACGCTGCTGCTGAAGTCACCAACGACTACTGACCATGACGGCGAAGCTTTGAAGTATCTGGCAAAGGTTGCCGGTGTTGAAGACTACGAAGCTTACGGAATTGAGATGCTGAAGGCTGGTACCAACCTGGCTGCTAAGTCTGACGCTGATATCGTTGATGGCGACGCCAAGACGTTTGAACTGGGCGACGCTAAGCTGCGGATCGGTCAAGTAAACACGGTTGACCTGGATGACGTCTTCTCTCGTCAAGCCGACCTGGAAAAGACGATGCAGCAGTTGAACGATGAAAACGGCTATGACACGTTCATCTTGATTGCTACCAACATTTTGAACAGCGATTCTGATCTGCTGGTTGTTGGCGGCAACACGGAAAAGGTTGAACAGGCATTCGGCAAGAAGCTGGGTGACAACCACCGTATGAACCTGCCAGGCGTAGTTTCACGTAAGAAGCAAGTGGTACCTCCATTGACGGACGTCTTTGAAGGCTAATCAGCGCTTAATCAAAACAGCACTCCGCCATTGTCGCGGGGTGCTTTTACTTTGCATAATTAAGTTAATTGATGGTTTGACGGAGGAATTAAGATGAAAATCTGTCCAAACTGTGGCAGTGAAGTTTTAGAAAATGCCCAATACTGTACGCGTTGTGGCTGGCATTTTGAAGCGGTTGACGATCATAAAACGGCTGACCAAAAAAATCAGCCGGCTTCGATAACCAGCGAAAACAGTGAGCCACCGGCAACTGAATCAATCAGCGAGCCACGGACGATAGCGGCTGAACGGCCTCAAGCGGCAGCAGGACAGCATGAGCCGCAAACATCAACGGATCCTGTCCATGCACAAAAGACCGATGAACCGCAACAAAGCGCGCTGGCACCAGGTCGTGACGAAGCTTCAGACATTCAAAAAGTCGCAGAACAGCGGCATCCTTTGGTCAACGATCCCAAAGCAGGCAGCCAGCCGGCCAAACCGGATTCAAAAGCAGCAGTCAGCGCGGCTGGTGAAGCCAAAGAAAATCATGAGTCCGCGTCATTTAAGAGTCGTGCGGAAGCCAGAAAGCAATCCGAATCAAATACGGCTGAAGACTCATTTGAACTGACGCTGGATCTCGAGCATACCAAGCAGGGATTTAAACGGGCCTGGGACTGGCTGATTGAATCATTGAGACATCCCGGAGCATATCAGCAGCCAAGCTGGCGTTGGACCGGTTTGACGATGCAGATTCTTGAGGCCTTGATTGCGGTTGTGACGATTGGCTGGATGGTTGATCATCTATCGGCGAAGCTTGCTCAGCTTGCGTCAGGCTCGGCAATCGTTTTTCACATCAAGGCCATGACGACGGGGAGCTTTTTCTTGCTGTGGCTGCTGATCGTGGTTGCGATGCTACTGATGAGTGCCGTGGCGTACGTCTTTAAACGCTATGTTAGTGGTATTGAAGGCGGCGATTACGTTGATATGATCAATCGTTTGACGTGGTCCAGCAACTTCAATGTTATTTTGCTGCTCGTCAGCTTGTTACTGGCATCATTAACCAGCTCGCTTGGTATGATGACTCTGATTGGCGTGATTCTGCTGACTGCTTTGGGAATGTTTGCCCTGGCATTGGCTGATGTGATGCTTGAGGCTGGTCCGCAGAAACTTGATCGCATGTATGGCGCGCTGATTGTTTTGGTCATCAATGGTTTGATCGTTTTTGCCGCGATCTCATTAGGTGGTAAGCTGATTAAAGAAATGATCATGGCGCTGATGCTACAGCTGTTTTAGTACCAGACAGAATACTAAAAATACCCCCAACCGGTCCGCTGATGTATTGCGAATTGATTGGGGATTTTATTATTAAACAAGTTTGGTCAGAGTTTCGCGAATAGCTGCCGCGCTAATTTTTGGGAAAATCGACTGCATTCTGACGTTGTCGGGTTTAGCCATATATTCAGCCAATGAGTTTAGCTGCTCAGCCTGGGTAATGCCAAGGTCAGCTAATGACAGTGGCAGGCCAACGCGAGGATAGTAGGCGCGGATTTCTTTGATCAACGCGGTATCATTTTCCAACGTTACTTGAAACAGATTGCCTAAAGCAACGATCTCGCCATGCGTAAAGCGTTGCGGGCCAATGACCTTGACATAGGCGTTATAGAAGGTATGAGCCGCCACGCTGCGTCCATCCAGGTCTGCAAAGCCATCAACCAATGACGCTGCTAAAAAGATGGTATCGATAAAGTTCTGCAGGTCAAGACCGTTAAGCGACCGCGGATTATCAACCTTCAGCATTTCCTGACGGCACCGCTCAATTAGATCCCGCGCTAAGGACAGTGATAGCGAATGCATTTTATCATCAGTCAGGCGCCGCCGAATCTCATAGTATTTGGCCAACGTGTCGCCGATGCCTGAACGTAGATATTCAAGCGGCGCGTTTTTTAACAGCTCAGGTTCCAGAATAACGGCATCAACGGGCTTTTTTTCGCGCACGCTGGCAATCATTTCGTGAGTTGGCGAATAGACGATACTTTTAGTGGTGAAGGCCGCACAATTAGAAGGAACGGTCTGGACGTTGATCAAGACGTTGTTAAGACGATCGCTGACGACTTTTGCCGTATCCATCAACTGACCACCACCAAATGCGATGATTCCATCATAAGGCCTTAACTGTTCGGTTAGACGATCGATTTCGGCAAACTCGCAGCTGCCATTAAAGATTTCGACTGGATACCGAGTCACAAAATCAGCCGGCAAATATTGGGGGATAATTTTTAAAACGGTTTGATCGGTCAAGATGACCGGACTTTTAAGTGTAAATTCATTGATCAGTTCGGGTAGCTTTTTCAGCGCGCTGGGTTCATTGACATAAATACCGGGACTGAGCCGGATCGTACGTTTAAACATCAAATCATTCCAATCTATAAAATTAATGCTTGATTCAAAACCGGTTCAGCATGGTTCAATGCCTGCTTGCACCGGTTATTTTACAGATTTTGTTGCCAAACGGCGGGGTAGGGGTCGTCGATGAAACGGTGCGTCGACAGCTGACCATTTTCCACCTCGCCCAGCTGCAGCAGATATGAGGCAATGCCGGCCGCGCCATCGTAAAAACCTAGAGCCGCTGTAACGTTTTGCGGGTTCTTGCGTTCAAAAGCCTGCTTCCAATAGGCAAACCGATCATTTTGTGTTGCCCGTTCAACTAAAATCGTGGCAGTCTGCTGAGCACGTTTAAGATAGTCTTGATTATTCGTTACGAGATAGGCGCCGGTAAACAGCTGTAGAATTCCGGCCGTACCGCAGCAGTAGTTGTCGGTTTCCCAATAGCCGGCTGAACGTTTTTGGGGTGCCTGTACGCGATCAAGTCCCATGATGGCTGCTTCAAAATCATCCACGGCATGAGCATCGTCGGTCTGTTTGGCCAGTTCATAAAAATAGCGCGCCGTGCCCACGGGTCCACCACAATAGCCGACGTAGCAGATATGCTCGGTGTCGGGATGATAGTGCGGTAAGAGCAGTCCCTTACCATGATTATAGTATTCGTAAAATTTGCGAATCCCCTTGGTGCCATCAATAAAACGATTTTCTCCTGTCAGCTCGGCTAATTTAAGCAGGGTAAACGCCACGCCGGATGGTCCCAGCGGAAAACCGGTATTGAACTTGCCGATGGGACCGCCCACGAATTTAAGATCTAAGCCGACATAAAATGACTGTCCGTGCTCATCAACCTGCTTGTGCGCCAAAACATAGTCGCCAAATTTGATCAAAGCATCCTGCCAACCATCGATCAGATATTTTGAACCCAGCCGTCCCAACAAAAGCGCCGTGCCACCGTCAGCCACGATGCCAATCTGACCGCTCCATGAGCCATCCTGCTTTTGATCAGTGACGATGCCGTTTAAGATTCTGATAATGGCGTGGTCAAAAACGGCCTCATGATGCTCCTGGTTGATCCAATCTAGTGCCTGCGCGACACCGCTGAGTCCAGTGGTAAAGGCATAGTGACTAAAAGCTTTGTCCAGCTGTGGATTGACATCTAAAGCACGGGCGGCCAGTTCATGACCAGCCGCGACCGCCGTGTCCAGATAGCGCTGGTCGCCGCTGATTTTGGCCAGTTCCAGGTAAAACTTAACGATTCCGCTAGCGCCGGCATACATTGATGCTTCATCGTAATAGCGCCAAGGTCCCTTAAACGACTTGCTAATGTCCCAAGTAATGCCGTGTTCAGTTTTAACGACATGCTGATCGAGCCAGTTGGCAGTTTTAATGGCAATTGGCAGATACTGATTCTTGCTCAATTAGGCAGCCTCCTCTCCAAAGCGACGTGCCAAGCGTTTTTCTAATAATTTCTGCAGCAGCGTGTAGGCATAGATCATGATTACGTACCAGATTCCCACGACCAGGTAAACGTCGAAGTATTCAAAGTTTTCCGTCGCTAAAAGCTTGCCGGCACCAAAAATTTCCGTCACCCCGATTGAAAATGCCAGTGAGGTTTCCTTCAATAAACCAACAAAAGTGTTGCCAGCGGGGGGAATGATGATGCGAATGGCCTGCGGGATGATGATCTTGCGGTAGGCCAGTGATTTGGACATTCCTAACGCCAGGCCGGTTTCCAATTGACTTTTGGCAACTGAGGCAATGCCAGAACGGAAAATCTCAACCAGATAGGCGCCTTCTTTTAATGCCAGGCAGACGGTTGCAGCAATTGAGGCCGGGACCAAAGAGCGGCTGTGCAGCAGCTGTGGCAGACCATAATAGCCGACAAAAAAGATCACCAAGGTCGGAAAGCCCCGAAAAATCAAGACGTAGAAATCAACCAGCCAGCGACTGGATTTATGATGCTGGCCAACGCTCAAAACAGCGGCGACAAGAATAGCTAATACCATTGCGGCAACAGCCATTAGAAGCGTTACTGGGACGTATTTGCCGATTTCAGGAAAGACTTTAAGCATATAGGGAAAATCCATATCTGTTCCTCCGTTGACTGATGATTAGTCGTTACTGATGGACTTTTTGGTTACGTCCTCACCGTTGTAGTACTTCTTGGACAGCTTTGAAAGCGTGCCATCCTTCTTCAATTTCAGCAGGGCCTTGTCAAATTTCTTCTGCTTGGCTTGGGCTTCGCTGTTTTTGGCAAATGGGAAAGCAGACTTGTTCCAGCCAGCCACGCCTTTGAGAATCCGCAGATCCAGGTTTTGCTTCTTGATGGTTTCTTCCAGGAACTGCCGCTGGTTTAAGACCCCGGCAACCGTACCATTGTTAGCATCAGTGAAGATAGCATTGCGATCATCGTATTTTTTGATCTTGATCTTGGAATCATACTTTTGCAGCAAGTCAATGTTAGAAGAGCCAACCGTTGCAGAAACCGTCTTGCCTTCCAGGTCCTTGATCGTTTTGTACTTGGAATCTTTTTTAACCGCGATTTGGGCAGGGTAGTAGGAGTAGACTGGTGAGAAGCTGTATTTCTTTTCACGTTCAGGCAGGACCGTTACCGAGTTGGCAATCGTATCAATGCTGCCTTTGTCCAGCTCACCAAACAGACTCGGAATGTCGCCAACAACCTTGAACTTCACCTTGTCGCCCATCTCTTTGGCAACGGCTTTGGTAACGGCAACGTCGAACCCGGTCAACTTGTCGCCTTTTTTATAGGAAGTCGGATAGGTCTGTGCCGTAGTACCAACCGTCAAAGTCTCGGCATGAGCAACGGGAGCAGCCGCAACGGTTCCCCCTAAGGCAAGTGCGGCAATCAGCAGTTTGATCTTCGTAAATTTCATTTATAAAACCCCTTTAAAATTGAATAATAGCTGCAAAACCAACAAAAAAAGGCCGTGACTCCATCAAAGGAATCACGGCCTAGTTGCCGACCTGGATATGGCAGGCATTTTTGTTGGGGATCAACGCCCGATTAGCTAAGTCCAGATTGATTCAGTGATGGTATGCCAAATAGTGCGCGGTACATTACAGTACAGCACATGCATTGACAACACATCATTGAGTCAAACTTAATCATGGCGTTTAAATCCTCCTTTCGAAATTCGTTGCAAATAGCATACCGGTTATTAGTGACAACTGTCAACAGCAAAATTAGAATGTTCAAAGAATTGTGCATGGCAACAGCTTGATAAAACTTATGATGATAAGGATATAGCTGTTGTATGAGCAGATTAAAAAATTATTTTATCGTTTTTAATAAAAATAGATTATTTAGCGGATGCCGTTTCTTTAGGTGAGACAAAATCACGTTGAATCCAAAGCGAGATCAGCATGGCAATCACGTCAATCACAATAAAGGCCAACAAAGTAACGTAGTAGTTGTGCAGAACTTGGTGCGTAACCGAAAGCAGGACGGGACCGACCATACCGGCAACTGCCCAAGCCGTCAGCACGTAGCCATGAATTGCGCCCAGTTCCTTGGTGCCAAAAACATCGCCCAGATAGGCTGGAATAACGGAGAAACCAGCACCATAGCAGGAAAGCAGCAGGCAAAGAGCAATGGCGAAGATTGCGGGTACCTGGCAGAAAATCAGAATAATCAGCATAATAATGTCGACGATAAAAATCAGGCTGTAGGTCAGTGGACGGCCAATCCAGTCAGAAAGCGTAGCCCAGATAAGGCGGCCGAAACCGTTGAACAGACCTAAGATACCAACCATTACGGCTGCCGTAGCCGCGCTCATTTTCGTCATTTCTTGGGCCATTGGCGAAGCAGCCGAGACCAGACCGATCCCCGTCGTAATGTTGATGAAGAACATCAGCCACAGGAAAGCAAAAGTTCGGGTTTTAACGGCTTCATTGGCCGTCAGCTGTTGGCCGTTCGTCAGGCTGACGCGGGATGCTTTTTGGGCGATAGCGGCTGGCAGTTCATTTGGCCGCGGCTTTTTGATGAATTGAGCGGCAATCAGCATTACAACCAGGTAGAAGGCGCCTAAGATATAGAAAGTTGCAGAAAGACCAACGTTAGACATCAGCTGCTGAGCAATTGGACCCGTTAACAAGGCAGCAAACCCAAAGCCCATGATCGCCAGCCCCGTTGCCAAACCACGCTTGTCAGGGAACCAGCGGATAATCGTGGAAACCGGCGTTACGTAGCCAGATCCCAAGCCCAGTCCGCCGATGACGCCGTATGCCAGATACAGCAGCCAAAGTTGGTGCGTGTGGATGGCCACCCCAGTCAGCATGATACCAGAGCCGTAAAAGATTGCGGAGATAGTACCAGTAACGGTTGGGCCAAATTTTTCGACCAGTCGACCCATAAAGGCAGCTGACATGCCCAAACAAAAGATGGCCAGGCTAAATGCAAACGAGACTGAGGCTTCCCGCCAGCCCGTCTGTTGAGCAATTGGCTTGGTAAAGACGCTCCAAGCATAGACGCCGCCGATCATTAAGTGTAAGACGACACCAGCGAAGGCGACGCCGTAACGATTCCTTGTCTTAGTCATTGTTTCCTCTCTCCCTTATATTATTAAACACGAACATTAATAAATTTAAACTTCTTAAAATTCGGTGTATTGCTACATTAACATGCTGAAATTGAAAAAACAACGCCGAAACGCCACTTCTAACCGAACTTTAATTTGAAAACCTTTCCACCGGTTGATCAGGGACGGATTTGCTAAAAAAAGAAAGCTTTTCTATAATTTTGCAAAAACAATAATGAGGTGAGCAGCAATTGACTATTCGCTTTGAAAAGGCCAGGCATGAGGATCTGCGCCGGATTGTCGAAATCTATAATCAGATTATTCCTTCACGATTGGCTACGGCAGATTTAGAACCGTTGATGACTTCAGATCGCGAGGCGTGGTTTCACAGTTTTACGCCAACCCATCCGTTATGGGTTATCAGAAACGATGCCGATGAAATTTGGGGATGGGTAGGACTGGAGCCGTTTTATGGGCGGCCAGCCTATGAACACACAGCGGAGGTCAGTATCTATATTGATCAGAATGCGCGGCACCAAGGCCTGGGTTCACAGGCCATCCAGTTTGTGATTGCTCAGCTGCCCAGTTTAAACGTCACCGCGCTGGCTGCTTATATTTTTGGGCATAATCAGCCAAGTCTGGGTCTATTCAAAAAGTTTGGCTTTGAACAGTGGGGCTTTTTGCCAGCCGTTGCAGAACTGGATGGTCAAAAACGCGATTTAGTGATTATGGGGCAAAGATTTGACTAGCAAATAAGATTTTATAAAAAAGCCTGAGTCGCAGCAAAGAAACGGCTCAGTTTTTTATAACGCGAGACTGACTATTGAGTGAATGGTTAAATTATTTTCGGTAAATTTTTGAATGTAAATGATCATATCAGCAATTAAGGTATTGTAATTTAAAATAAAAATATGTCTTTTATTAAGGATAAACATATTGCGCTGATTATGAAGAAAATATAAAAATAATTATTACAAATAAAGAAAAACGTTTTCGTAAATTACTGATAGTTTATTAAATATCAATGTGAACACTAACACTACAATTGTTGATAAAGGCAAAGAGATTCACCAAACCACAATTACGGACAGCCCTATGGAAGGTTTGAGTGCCGATCAAGCAACAGTTAAATTTACTGGGACCGTAAACTATGACGGCAATGGCAAAGTTACCGGTACAACTTGGGATGCAAACGACAGGACGTACGGCACGATTAAAACGCCAGCAGTTGAGGGTTACACGGCAGATAAGCCCAGCGTTGGCGGAGAAACGGTATTACCTAATGATTCTTCACTCAACCGTGAGTATAAAGTTGTGTACACCCAGAATCGGTACCGTCTGACGGAGAAATTTGTAGACGAAGATGGCCATGAACTGTCGCCGAGTGTTCCTAAGGGCAGCTCCTACAAAAATGGCGATGACTTTGACGTAACCAAGGATGCCAAGGTAATCCCACACCAGCGGCAAGTTTGGTAATGGCGACCAAACGGCTACATTTATTTATAAAAAGATTGACAAGCTGATTCCAGTGGATCCAAATAGCAAGCCAATTCCAGGTGCGAACACGCCAACGTACACGACCGATCCAAAAGATCCAACCAAAGTCTTGAATCCAACTTTGCCAAGGATTGATGGTTGGCAGCCAAAAGACAAGCAGCCAGGGGATTCAATTACGCCAAACGATCCGGGTAAAGACACACCGGTAATATATGTTGAAAAACCTCAAAAACCGGTCATGCCAGTTATTCCGGAGCAGCCGAGAACGCCAAATCAGCCTGATAATTCGAAGCAACCATCAAAGCCAACGATAACTGATCAGCCAAATGATTCAATTGTGCCGAACAATGCAAAACACTTGGCAGCGTTAACGCCTCGTGATCAGTCGCAAGACATTTCTGCCGTGCCAGGTGATTCTAAGCAACGGGCAACAGTAAGTAATTCAGTGGCGGCTGTTTCTGAAAAAGAGACAACATTGCCGCAAACTGGTAACGATAAAAATCAAGCAGAAGCTGCCATGGGACTGGGCTTAACTAGTCTAAGTACGATAATGGCAATGCTTGGTCTGAAGAAACGTCGTCATAATTAATCATTAAAAAATGGAGCACCCAGAAAACTGGAATGCTCCGTTTTGTTTTTTCTGAATTTAAAGCGTTTGCATGTCGAGTAGCAGCTGCTATTCGGCATGTTTTCGTTTTCAATGAAACAGATTAATTACTATATGCACAATCTGGTGTTCATAACGAAATGCTTTTTTACAAATTTTAAATGCATATAGTTTAACTTTTTACTTGATTTGGAAATTTACGAAAAACAAAAAAGGCGAGACGGGGCAAGAATGTCTCGTTTCACCTGGGATTGCAAGGGAACCAAGTCTCGTCGCCGCGAACGAGTAAATGACAAAAGTCAAACTTGGTAATTTATGTCGAGCAACGGCATCTTTGCTATGTCACCACAAAAATGGAGATTTAGCGGCTTAAACTGCGTTGATGCGTTGAGGTGGGGTGACTCATAACTTAGGAGTTACGAACCCCATTTTCTAGGCATGCATGCACATAAGACTGAAATTGAATGAAATCTTTGGCAAATCGATATCAACAAATCTCAAACCTACGTACGATACTGCTTTTATATATTTAACTTTAATGTTTGTTGAACAATAAGTCAATGATTTCCTTAACATATATGCCAATCCCTTAAAAAAATTTTTGCATTCTTTAATAACTCATAACTCCTAAGTTTTGGTTCTTTTTAATTTTGCAAATAGTGTAAGCGCTTAAAAATGCAGCCTAACTATTTAAGAAATTTTCATAAAAGAATTTCAAAAGACGATTTGAAAGCGGCAAAGTCTTCGGGAAAGCAAGGGGGGAGTTGTGCAGGGGAAATTTGCTGTGGTTGGTTGGGAACCGATTGCAGCAGTGAGTACCGATTTTTATACGACGAAATAATGTCGAAATTTTCCATAATGCAAAATTTAAGGGAGTGTTTTAGCAATATGGTTGGGAAAAATAATAATTATGTAAGGGAAAGTAAATCTAATGAGCATTTTCAACGGTTTGCGCTGCGTAAACTGAGCGTTGGAGTCGTTTCAGTAGCGGTTGCGGCTGGTTTTTATTTAGGCAGTGGCACAACGGCACAAGCTGCAACTGCTGAATCAGATGCATCAGCTAAGACTGAACAAGTTGTACAACAGGACGCCAATTCAACCGCCAGCGACTCAACTTCAGCATCTAATAGCAGTGCAGCCGTTTCTGCAAGCAGTGCTGCGCCGGTAAGTGCTGAACCCGCTTCTAAAGTGGCAGCTTCTGATTCACCAGCTTCTGCAAGTTCTGCTTCAGACAGCCAAGCTTCAGCTGCCAATGCCAGTGAAAGCAGCAGTCAGCCGGCATCCAGCTCAGTTGCCAGTGATGCCGCAGCTACTGTAAGCGAAGACTCACAGGCAGCTAGTGAAGCCAACAGTCAAAGCGCTGCTGATGTAGAAACAGCGCAGTTGCCAACGTCGGCCACCAGTGCCAATGAAAGTCAATTAGCCAATATTTTGAGTGCTCAAGCTGTTCAAAAGGTTGCCAATCAACAGGCACCAGCCGGATTTACGGTTACTGACCCAACTTATCCAGCCGAGATGTATCAGGATACAAAACATTATACCTACTGGTGGGCACAAAGCTCAGACGGCAAGTATAACCTGGTTCTTTCAACCGATCGAAATGGTGATGGCAAGGTTTATGTCTTCTTGCTGGGCAGCAATAATGAAGTCTTAGGTAAGTATACGGTTGATAAAAACAAATCAACAGAAGTTATTATTACAGAAGAATCTACAGATATATTTAATAATAAGTGGTATACAAAACGCAGCTTTGGTACGGTTTACGATGATGGCCAGTCAGGTGTTTTTGATTCCTCTAAGCATAGTATATTGGTGCACGGTAAAGTTATTTTACCTTACAATGATACTTGGAAGTCAAAGTTCAACGTTTTTGACCCTAAGGCGGGTGAGGATAATGGAGACTATGGCAGCATTAGTTTCATGATTCCGCAAGTCGAAACACAGACGACGACTTATGTTGATGGCAAGGGCAAAACGGTCAGCGCCCCAGTCGTTCAAAAAGGGCTGGATGGTCAAATCTATACAACCCAGGGCGGTAAGGTAATCAATGGCTATTTTGCCAAGAAACCATCAAACGCCAAGGGCTTCATGTCGCCATTTGGCAAGCAAGGTGCAACCTATGTAAAGGACATGCATGATGGGTATAAAGCTACATTTGAAGAAACTAATACCGCAACCGGTGAGATGTGGGTTACAGTCACTGATAGCGATGGAGATATTGTTGACCAATTCTCTCTAAAATATGGGGATACTCATCACGTTGATGAAGCTAATTGGGACATTCACAGCATCTACATTCCGCAGACGATCAACATTCAATATGTTTATGAAAAACTTGGCAATCTGATTATTGATTCTGATTCCAAGGCCTTTCCAGCTAAGGACAAGACGACCACACAGTATCCAAACGATGAAAACGACTCAACCAAGGCGGGCAATGTCACAATTCCAAAAGTGCCCGGCTTTACGCCAACGATCAATGGCAAGACGGTTACGAACTACACGTTTAACCCTGCAGATTACGTCAGTGACTTGAGTCAAGACATTACTGTTGTTTATGTAGCTGACACGCAAGAAGCTGCCATCAACTTCTATGACGAGACAGACCACAAGCAGCTGGATGACCAAACGATTCAGCTGACTGGTAAGACCGGTGAAAAGATCAGCCATACCGAAGCTGATCAAACACTGGCTAAGCTGGAAAAGCTAGGCTATGTTGTCGACCAGAATACTTTTGCTGATGATGCAACGTATGACAACGATACGCAAGCACCACAAGAGTTTACGATCTATTTGAAGCATGGCACCCAGGATGTTTCCAATACTGATAAAGAGGCTAAGACGACGGCAACCCGGACCATCAACGTTACGACGCCAGATGGCAAGACTAGTTCTGAAACGCAAACAGTTAACTACAAGCGGACTGCCACGAAAGACCTGGTTAACGGGCATATTACTTACGGTCAATGGCAAGCAGATGGTGCCTCAGCTTGGGAAGAATATACGCCAACACCTCAAAAAGGCTACACGACGCTGATTAACGGTGTAGCAGGCACTAAGGTTGCTCCAAAGACGCCATCATTTAAAGACGATAAGCCGGTTAATGAAACGGTTAACGTTACGTACCAGGCTGATGCTCAACGTGCTGTAATCAAGTACATTGATGGCGAGACTAGTGAAAATTTGCAGAAGACTGACGACATAGTTGATGGTCACACTAATGAAACGATCAATTACAGCACTGCTGACAAGATTAAA